>OOIG01000074.1_pt1 | contig 88459 bp, 84 predicted proteins | sample 1692091 | NCBI WGS metagenome assembly OOIG01 (sample SAMN06348188, study PRJEB24527) | human gut metagenome | biome: human gut; feature: ankylosing spondylitis patient; material: feces | host: Homo sapiens | place: China | collected 2015-10 | reverse complement strand
CCAAGAGCGTGTCGACTTTTTCGACACGCTCAAACGGTCACTCACAAAAGTGGGTGACCGTTTTTGTCTGTTTATTTACAGATAATATGAATATAAGGGACAACCCCGTCATAGAATTTACTGAGAGGTGACGGTAAATGGAAAAGGAAAAGCGTTTTGATAACGCGCTTTACGGGGTAAGCCCCAAAATACGGAATGTTCTTGAAAAATTACCCGAAAGGGTTAAGGAAAGCACCGAGGAAATACGGCTGCGGGCAGGGCTGCCCGTGGCGCTCACGGTAGGCGGAGATACAGTGTTTGTGCTTGAAAACGGGCAAATATCATTTTGCCTGACACGCGGGCTTTTAAAGGCGGATGTATCGGAGCTTGCCGAAAGCTTTAAGCTGCTTTGCAAAAGCTCTGTTTATGCGCATACAGAGGAGCTTAAAAACGGGTACATAAGGCTGCGCGGCGGCAACCGCGCGGGCGTTTGCGGCACATTGAACGAAAACGGAAATATGAGCGATATTTCATCGGTTAATATAAGAATAGCGCACGAAATACCGGGGGCGGCTAATGATATTGCGCGGGCGTATAAGCCCGGCGGACTGCTGATAGCAGGTCCCCCCGGCAGCGGAAAAACCACCGTTTTACGCGATCTTATAAGACAGCTTGCGGGTGGCGCTTGCGGGAAAATTTACCGCATAGCGGTTATTGACAGCCGCGGAGAAATATCGGGCAGCTTTGACGGAAAATGCGGAAATGATTTGGGCGCGGGCAGCGATGTTTTGCTCACAACCGATAAGGCGGCGGGAATTGAAATGGCGGTGCGCACAATGTTTCCCGATATAGTGGCGTTTGACGAAATAGGAAACGAGGCGGAGCTGAAACGCGTCAGCGAAAGCTTTTGCAGCGGCGTTGATATTATAACCACCGCGCACGCGGGCAGCATAGCGGACCTTAAACGCCGCAGAATAACCGCCGCGCTAATAAACAGCGGCGCTGTTGCAAGCATTGCCATGCTGCCCGAAATTCACGGCGGCACTGTAAAAATTATAAAAGCCGAGGAGCTTGAAAATGGAGTGGCTGTTTAAGCTGTGCGGGTCGGTTATGGTGGTGGCGGCGTCATTCGCGGCGGGGTATATGAAATCTTACGAGCTGCGGCAGCGGGGACGGCGGCTTGCCGATTTGTGCCGAGGGCTTACAGGGCTTAAGGAACGCATACGAATGGGCGGCGGCGAAATTGAAAGGCTTGTTACCGAAAGCTTTGAAAACGGGCTTATTAAGGCAGACGGCGGCTTTTCGGTTGACGGCAGGTGGCTTGATGAAAAGGATGTCGCCCTTATTTATGAATATTTGACCGATATAGGTATGACTGATTCGGAAAGTGAGTATAACCGAACCGAGCTTTACATAAAGCTGCTTTCAAAAAACCGCGATGAGGCGGAGGAAAAATGTGTGGAGCTTTGCCGCGTTTATAACGCGGCGGGGCTGCTCGGCGGAATATTTATTTGCATTTTTTTCTTGTAGGTGAAGTAAATGGACGTTGATTTTATTTTCAGAATAGCTGCAATAGGCATTATTGTAACGGTGCTTAATTTGGTGCTTGTGCGCTCGGGCAGGGAGGACCAGGCAATGCTTACCACCCTTGCGGGGCTTGTGGTGGTGCTGCTTATGGTGGTAAACGCTATAGCGGGGCTTTTTACAACCGGAAAAAGCCTGTTTGGGCTTTAAAAATGGAAGGATTTAAAATTTTGGCAGTCTGCCTTATAACCGCAATATTAGCAATGGTTCTGAAAGAACACAGGGGAGATTACGCGCTTGTGCTGGTGCTTGCGGGCGGTGTTGCAGTCACCTGCTATGTGCTTAAAAGCATAGTGGGACCCATAGGCTGTTTAAAGCAGCTGCTTTACGATAACGGAATAAAAATGCAATATTTTTCAGTGGCGCTGAAAGCCCTGGGCATAGGCTACATAACCGGCTTTATAGCAGACGCCTGCCGCGACGGGGGACAGGCAAGCCTTGCGGGGAAGGCAGAGCTTGCGGGAAAATGCGCGGTTTTTATTTTGGTGCTGCCGCTTATAGCCTCAATACTTGAAACGGCTTTGGGATTTTTAAAATGAAATTTAAAAAAGTATTTTTAACGCTTATTTTGCTGCTGTTTCTTTTCCCGTTTGCGGCGTATGCCGCCGAAACGGACGGCGAGGAGCTTTACAGCGAGCAGTATTACGACAGCGGCGCGGATAAGCTTACAGATTTTTTGCCCGACAGCACGCGCGAATATTTTGAAAAGAACGGTATTGACCCGTCAGATTACGGCTGGGTAGGCTCGCTTACCTCGCAAAATGTATTTTCGCATATACTGGAGTTTTTAAAAAGCGGAGCGAAAACACCGCTTAAAAGCGGGGCGGCAATAACCGCCGTAATTCTTATAACCGCCGCGTTTTCATCAGCCGAAATAAAAAGCAGCGCCGTGCAAACGGCGATATACGCCGCGGTAACCGCGGCAGCGGCAATTATAGCGGGGCCTGTTTATTCTGCCATAAAGACGGGCGTTGACGCAATGAAGGGCTTAAGCGTTTTTATGCTCGCATTTATACCCGTTTTCGCCGTTATAGTGGCGGCGTCGGGCGGAGCGGCAACCTCGGTTTCAATGAGCGCCCTGCTGCTTACTGCGGCGCAGGGGGTCTCCTACATTTCAAGCTTTGCGGTGCTGCCGCTTATGGGCGGATATTTAGCGGTGAGCATAAGCTCGTCGGTCTCCCCTCTTATGCAAAGGTCGGGAATAGCCGAAACGGTTAAAAAGCTCGCGCTTTGGATAACCGCTTTTATTTCCACCGTTTTTGCGGGAATTTTGGGCATACAGACCGCCGTTAATTCCTCCGCCGATACACTCACCGCTAAAACCGCGCGGTTTATTATAGGCAGCTCGGTGCCTGTTGCAGGGGGAGTGCTTTCAGAGGCGCTCGGCACGGTAACGGCGTCGGTCACCTTGCTTAAATCTTCGGTAGGCATATACGGAGCGGCGGCGTGCGCGGCAATACTTTTGCCGCTTATAACCGAGCTGCTGCTTTGGCGGGCGGTGCTGCTTATAACCGCAGGTGTGGCGGGCCTTTTTTCGCTGCCGCAAATATCGGGGCTTTTAAAGGCGGTGGATTCTATGATGTCGGTACTGTTGGGAATAATTTTAATGGTGGGGGCTATGTTTGTAATATCCCTTGCGGTGGTGGTATCGACCGGGAGGGCAAGATGAACGCTTTTTCCGCTTTTGCGGCGGCTTTGTGCGCCGCCTGCGTGCTTATAGGCGCGCTGCATTTAATAACGCCCGACGGCGCTATGTCAAAGCCTGTAAAATACGCATTAAGCGTGGTTTTTGTTGTATCGGTTATGGCGGCGGCAGCAGTACCTCTTAAAAAAATAAGCGTTGATTTTACCGCGCCCGACTATACCGAATACTCAGAGGACAGCCTTTACGCAACCTCTGCCGAGTATGTTTACGGTCAGCTTTTGAAAAACGCGGGTATAGAATTTACAAAAATTACAGTTTGTACGGATAAATCGGACGATGGCAGCATAATAATTAGTAAGGTTACGGTTTTTTCGGGGCAAAGCGCCGCCGAAATAAAGCGTGCGCTGGGCGTCGTGGCGGAAAATTACGAGGTAGAAGTTGTAAATGGACAGATTGATTGAAAAAATAACGGGTGCGGTGAAAAATCCCAAAATACTTATAGCCCTGGGGCTTACGGGAATATTGCTTATATGCCTGCCTTCTTTTTTCGGGGGGAAGAAGAAAACCGAGACTGAAGAAAGCGTAGAAATAAGTATTGAGGAATACCGCGCGGGGCTTGAAAAAAACGTTGAAGAAATTGTGAGCAGTATAACCGGCAGCAAAAACGTTAAGGTGGTAATAACGCTTGAAAGCGGGATTATATATTCATACGCCGATACAAACGAGGGCACATCCGCCAACAAAACCGGCAGCGGGCAGGAAAGCACAAGCAGCGAATCAAAACAAAGCTACATAACCGTTAAAACGGCGGACGGCGGCGAGCAGGCGCTGCTTATTACTACCGAAATGCCGCAGGTGCGCGGGGTGGCTGTTGTTTGCGAGGGGGGCGACGATGAGATTATTAACGAGAAGATTACAAACGCCGTAACGGCGGCGCTTAATATTACATCAAAAAGAGTATACATAGCGGGAGGAAGCTTTAATGAAAAAAGGTAAAGTATTCGGAAAAAGTCAGATTGTGGTGGCGGTAATGCTGCTGGCGCTCGGCGGCGCTATATGGCTTAATATGAAGTACACGCCGTCATCGGGGAAATACCTCGGTGAGGCGTCCTATGTCAGCGGGAAAAACAGCGTTTCAGCGGTGGAGACCTCTGCAAAAGCGGAAAAAACCACGGGAGATTATTTCACCGAGGTAAAAAAGGAACGCGAAAGCAACCGCAAAAAGGCGCAGGAAAGCATTGAGGAAACGCTTAAAAGCGCAAAGCTTACAGACGCCGATAAAAAGTCGGCGCTTGCGAAAATAGAGGAGTTAGCCGATCGCAGCGAGCATGAAAGCAATATTGAGGCACTGCTTAAAGCTAAGGGCTTTGAAAAGGCTATTGCCGTTATAGGCAACAGCGGAATCAACGTAGTCGTAAGGTCGGAGGGGCTTACTTCCGCACAGACCCTGCAAATTCAGGATATTGTTACGGCGGAAACAAATATATCGCTTGCAAATATTAAGATAGTTCCCGTGAAATAAAACTTGTGTTATTGAAAAAATGTGTTATAATATACCTATAAAGTATATTACACGGAGGGATTATCCATGGAAGATAAAAAGACTGCGCTTTCGGTAAGCACCGAGGTTCTTGAAAAAATGGCGGAAATTGCCGCAAAGGAAGTTGACGGTGTTGCCGGGCTTTCTAAAAAGGCGATGGATATTAAGGGCATAGTTAAAACCAAAAACGCATTTAAGGGCGTAAAGGTTGAAACTATTAACGGCGCTATTGAAATAAGCGTTTATATCTGCCTTAAGGCAGACGCTAAGGTTAAGGAAACCGCAGAGCGCGTTCAGGAAAACATAAAGGATAAAATTCAGACTATGACCGGCAGCGCCGTAACCAAGGTAAACGTTCAGGTTGCGGATATTGAAATTAAAGACGAAGAATAAAAAAGCACCCCGCAGAGGTTTTTATCTCTGCGGGACACATTTTAACCGAATGAGGGACAAGCCCTGCCTTATCAGCTTAAAAATATACGCTTTCAGGAATACATACTGTTTGCCGACATATAGTCGTAAATCGCTTTTCCGTGACCCTGTTCTTCCTTTTGAATACTGTTAAGCACATTGCGCAGGCTTTCCTGCGTAAATTCAAAAATACAGGTGTCATAAAGGTGCGAGGCATGCTTCTCCATTGTAAGCACATCGGTGCAAAGGTAGCTGTCGTGCTTTTTCGCGTCGGTATCCGCTACGGAGTAAGCCGCAGAAAAACTCGGCTGCGCCTTGCTTCCGCCTGCGGTTGCAGGGGCGGTTCCGCCCTCTATTTGTTCAAGCATACTAAGATGGTGCCGTTCGGTTTCGGCAATGCCTGAAAAAAGGGTTTTAAGCTGCGAGTCCAGCGCCTGTGCCGAATATTTTTCGTATTTTTCGGCACAGAGCTTTTCCTGTGTTTTTAGGTCCTTTAAAAGGGAAGTTTCTTTTTGCGTTAATTGCATTATAATCACCTCAAAAACAGTATTGCTCAAAAAACAGATAATTATAACAAAAGGTAAAATAAAATGATTAAAAACATACTATTTGATTTGGATGGGACCATGCTCCCTATGGATATGGAAAAATTCACCCACGGCTATTTTAAGCGCCTTGTTGCAAAGGCGGCACCGCGCGGCTACGAGCCCGAAAAGCTTATAAAAAGCGTTTGGGCGGGCACGGCGGCAATGGTGAAAAACAACGGCGGAATTACAAACGAGGAAGCGTTCTGGAACAAATTTTCCGAAATTTACGGTGAAGAAAAAGCCGACGCAGATAAGCCTATGTTTGATGAATACTACCGCAAGGAGTTTTCAGGGGTAAAAGCGGACTGCGGCTTTAACCCCGCTGCCGCAAAAACGGTTGCCGCGCTTAAGGAAAAGGGCTTTGCACTTGTGCTTGCAACCAACCCGATTTTTCCCTCCGCCGCTACTGAAAGCCGCATTGAGTGGGCGGGGCTTGATAAAAACGATTTTCTGCTTTACACCACCTATGAAAACTCGCATTACTGCAAGCCAAACCCTAAATATTATGAGGAAATTCTCGCAAGGCTTAATATGAACGCCGAGGAATGTCTTATGGTCGGGAATGATGTAGAAGAGGATATGATAGCCGAAGCTCTCGGAATGAAGGTTTTTCTCTTAACTGATTGCCTGCTTAATAAGGAAAACAGGGATATTTCGGTTTACCCGCACGGCGGTTTTTCCGAGCTTTTGGAATTTATAGCAGATAATACAAAATTTTAACAATACGGTCGCCGCAAATAGGTAAGCCTTTTTGCGGCGGCTGTATTTTTTAAAATAAATCAAAAAAAGCTTGCATAATTATTCGCAATATGCTATAATATATGCAAATACGGCGAATATTATGCATATTCGAGTGTATTTTATGAATAAGCCGATGCAATTTTGAAATACGGAGCGTATAAATGACAAAGGTATTTATTGACGGTAGCGCCGGCACAACGGGGCTGCGCATTTACGAAAGACTTGAAAGCAGAAAGGATACCCGGCTTTTAAAGCTGAGCGAAGAAAAGCGAAAGGATAAAAACGCCCGAAAAGAGGCGCTGAACAGTGCCGATATTGCGTTTTTGTGCCTGCCCGACGACGCGGCAAGAGAGTCGGTATCGCTTTGCGAAAACGAAAACACGGTTATAATTGATACCTCAACCGCGCACAGAACGGCTGAGAATTTTGTATACGGTTTTCCCGAATTATCGGCAGAGCAAAAAGCCAAAATAGCCTTATCAAAGCGAATAGCCGTTCCCGGCTGCCATGCAAGCGGGTTTATATCCTTAATTTATCCGCTTACAGAAAACGGTATAATAGAAAAAAGCGCCCTGCTTTCCTGCTTTTCGGTAACGGGTTACAGCGGCGGCGGAAAAAAGATGATTGCAGAATACGAGGGTGAAAACAGAGACATACTGCTTTCCTCGCCCCGTCAGTACGGCATTGGGCAAACGCACAAGCATCTGCCCGAAATGGTCGCCGTTACGGGGCTTGAAAACAAGCCTGTCTTCTCCCCTGTCGTATCGGATTTTTACAGCGGTATGGCGGTTACGGTGCCGCTTTTTGCAAGCATGATAAACGGAACAGCCGATGATATTAAAAGAATTTACAGGGAAAAATATACGGGACCGATTGTAAGTTATGTCGAAAATTCCGATGAAAACGGCTTTATTGCGGCAAACAAGCTTGCGGGAAAAGACAGTATGGAAATATCGGTTGCGGGAAATGATGAAAGAATACTGCTTATTTCACGGTATGATAATTTAGGCAAGGGCGCCTCGGGCGCGGCAATAGAATGTATGAATATAGTTTTGGGGCTTCCAGAAACTGAAGGACTTAATTTATAAGGAATGATTTTATGGAATTTATAAAAGGCGGCGTTTGTGCCGCAAAGGGATTTAAAGCGGGCGGAATACACTGCGGAATAAGGAAAAACCGCACAAAGCGCGATTTAGCCCTTATTGTAAGCGAGAAAAAGGCGGCGGCTGCGGCGGTTTATACAACAAATCTTGTAAAGGGCGCGCCGCTTACCGTTACAAAAGCGCATATAAGCGACGGCTATGCAAAGGCAGTTATATGCAACAGCGGCAACGCCAACACCTGCAACGCAAACGGCATAGAAATAGCCGAGCAGACCTCCGAGCTTTTGGGGGCGGAGCTTAATATATCGCCTGAAGATATAGTGGTAGCCTCAACCGGAGTTATAGGTCAGCCGCTTGATATTACCCCAATTAAAAACGGAATACCGAGCCTTGTAAAATCGTTATCGGCTGACGGTAGCGAAAACGCCGCCGAGGGCATTATGACCACCGACACAAAGATTAAAGAAATAGCCGTGAGCTTTGAAATAGGCGACAAGACCTGCAAAATAGGCGGCATTGCAAAGGGTTCGGGTATGATTCACCCGAATATGGCTACAATGCTTGTGTTTATTACGACCGACTGCGCCATAAGCCCCGAAATGCTTAAAAAAGCGCTTTCTTCTGACATTAAAGAAACCTTTAATATGATAAGCATAGACGGCGACACCTCAACCAACGATATGGTAACGGTGCTTGCAAACGGTATGGCGGAAAACGCCGAAATTACCGCCGAGGGCGAAGATTTTAATGCATTTATGAAAGCCCTTAACACCGTAAACGTTTATCTTTGCCGCCGCATAGCGGGCGACGGCGAGGGCGCCACCAAGCTTATTGAGTGCAAGGTGACGGGCGCCGAAACGCTCGAAACCGCAAAAACGGTTGCAAAATCGGTTATATGCTCATCTCTTACAAAGGCAGCTATGTTCGGCTCGGACGCTAACTGGGGGCGCGTGCTTTGCGCAATAGGCTATTCGGGCGCCGCGGTTGACGTTAATAAAATAGACGTTGCCTTTAAATCGCAAAAAGGCGAAATTGAGGTTTGCAAAAACGGCGCGGGAATACCTTTCAGCGAGGAAAAGGCAAAGGAAATTTTGCTGGAAAGTGAGATTGAAATACTTGTTGAATTAAATTCGGGCGAATATTCATCCTGCGCGTGGGGCTGCGACCTTACATACGATTACGTTAAAATAAACGGCGATTACCGCACCTGAGGTGAAAAGTTATGTCAGTTAATTTAAGCAACGCGCAGCGCGCCGAGGTATTGACCCAGGCGCTGCCCTATATTCAAAAATATTACGGCAAGACCGTTGTTATAAAATACGGCGGCAACGCTATGATAAACGAGGAACTAAAGCAGCAGGTAATGGAAGACATTGTGCTTTTATCCCTTATAGGGGTTAAAGTGGTGCTTGTTCACGGCGGCGGACCCGAAATTACCGAAACACTTAAAAAAATAGGTAAGGAATCGGTTTTTGTGGATGGCTTGCGCGTTACCGATAAGGAGACCGCCGAAGTCGTGCAAATGGTGCTTGCCGGAAAAATAAACAAAAGCCTTGTAAATCTGCTTGAAATGAAAGGCGGCAAGGCAATGGGCATTTCGGGTATGGACGGTCACTTAATAGAGGCTAAGACCCGAGACGAAAAATTAGGCTTTGTGGGCAGCATAACAAAGGTGAACGTAGAGCCTATATTTGACCTTTTAAGCCACGATTACATACCCGTTGTTTCAACCGTGGGGTGCGATATGCAGGGCAATGTGTATAACATAAACGCCGATACCGCCGCAGCCTACATAGCGGGCGCTATGAACGCCGAAAGGCTTATTTCAATGACCGATATTGCGGGCATTTTAAAGGATAAGGACGACCCGAACTCCCTTATTCCCTGCATTGATATTGAAGAGGCGGTGGAGCTTTTCAGAGACGGCACAATTTCGGGCGGAATGATACCCAAGGTTGAGTGCTGCATAGACGCGATACACCGCGGCGTTAAAAAGGTTATTATAATGGACGGGCGCGTGCCCCACGCGCTGCTTATAGAAACCCTTACCGACGAGGGCGCGGGAACAATGGTAACAAAGGATAAGAATGATGAACGTTAAAGAAAATGACAGCAAATACATTGCAAATACATACGCGCGTTTCCCCGTTGTAATAACGGGCGGCAAGGGCTCTTTGCTTTATGACGAAAACGGCAAGGAATATATAGACCTTGCAACAGGCATTGCCGTTAATACTTTCGGTGCGGCAGACAGCGAGTGGGTAAACGCCGTAACGGAGCAGTTGAATAAAATTCAGCACACCTCGAACCTTTATTACACCGCGCCCCAAACAGAGCTTGCAAGGATTTTGTGCGAAAGAACGGGGCTTAAAAAGGTGTTTTTCTCAAATTCGGGGGCAGAGGCTAACGAGTGCGCAATAAAGGCGGCGCGCAAATACGCCGCAGAGAAAAAGGGCGGCGAATACTATGAAATAGTCACCCTTAAAAACAGCTTTCACGGCAGAACCGTAACCACCCTTGCCGCAACGGGGCAGGAGGTTTTTCATAAGGACTTTTTACCGCTTACCGAGGGCTTTTGCTACGCCGAGGCAAACAACATAACAGACCTTGAAAACACGGTAAAAACACATAAAACCGCCGCAATTATGCTTGAGTGCATTCAGGGTGAGGGCGGAGTTATGCCGTTTGATACCGAATTTGTAAAAAAAGCCGCCGAGATAGCCGAAAAAGAGGATATTCTTTTAATAATAGACGAGGTACAAACGGGCAACGGCAGAACGGGCGAGCTTTATGCTTATATGAATTACGGCATTTCGCCCGATATTGTAACAACCGCAAAGGGCTTGGGCGGCGGACTGCCGATAGGCGCCACCCTACTCGGCGAAAAGGTGCAGGATATTTTCACCCCCGGCTCCCACGGCTCTACTTTCGGCGGAAACCCCGCGGTGTGCGCGGGGGCGCTCAGCATTATAAACCGAATAGACTCAGCATTACTTGAGGGTGTAAAGCAAAAATCGGATTACATATTCTCCGAATTAAAGGGCGCAAAGGGTGTAAAATCCGTTTCGGGCTTAGGGCTTATGATAGGCATAGAAACCGAAAAAGACGCGGCTGAAGTTATAAATGAGTGCATTAAAAACGGCGTGCTTGTTATAAAGGCGAAAAACAAGGTTAGGCTGCTGCCCGCGCTTAATATACCCGATAGCTTACTTAAAAAAGCGATAAAAAAATTAAAGAAAGCCTGCGAGGTGTAAAAAATGGATTTAAAAGGAAAAAACTTTTTAAAGCTGCTTGATTTTTCGGCAGAGGAAATAGCCTGCCTTATCGATTTAGCGGCGGAGCTTAAATACAAAAAGAAAAACGGCATACCGCACACGCTGTGCTGCGGTAAAAACATTGCGCTTATTTTTGAAAAAACAAGCACCAGAACCCGCTGCAGCTTTGAGGTTGCGGCGCATGACCTAGGTATGGGTGTGACCTACCTTGACCCCGCAGGCTCGCAGATAGGCAAAAAGGAAAGCATTGCCGATACCGCAAGGGTATTAGGCAGAATGTTTGACGGCATTGAATACCGCGGCTACGGGCAGGAAATTGTGGAGGAACTTGCAAAATACGCGGGTGTGCCCGTTTGGAACGGGCTTACAAACGAATTTCACCCCACGCAGATATTAGCCGATTTTCTTACAATAAAGGAGCATTTGGGTAAGCTCAAAGGCGTAAACTTTGTTTATATGGGGGACGCGCGCTACAATATGGGCAACTCCCTTATGGTGGGGTGCGCTAAAATGGGGCTTAACTTTACCGCCTGCGCGCCTGAAAGCTATTTCCCCGATAAGTCGCTTATAAATACCTGCAAGGAAATAGCAGCCGCAAGCGGCGCAGAGCTGCACTTTGAAACAGACCCCGTAAAAGCTACAAAGAACGCAGACGTTATTTATACCGACGTTTGGGTATCTATGGGCGAACCTGTGGAAGTATGGGAGGAGCGAATAAAAGCGCTTTCGCCCTATCAGGTAAACGAAAAAATAATGGCAAACGCCAAAGAAACGGCAATATTTATGCACTGCCTGCCCGCTTTTCACGACCATAAAACGGGTATCGGCAAGGAAATGGGCGAAAAGTTCAATATGCCCGCCTTTGAAGTGACCGACGGCGTTTTTGAGTCTCCGCAGTCGGTAGTATTCGACGAGGCAGAAAACCGCATGCACACAATAAAAGCCGTTATGGCGGCAACCTTGGGTTAAAAGTATGAAAAGATATTTAATTTTAGAGGACGGAACGGTTTTTGAGGGCAAGGCGTTCGGGGCGGACGTACCCGCCGTGGGCGAGCTTGTTTTTACAACCGGAATGTGCGGTTATATTGAAACGCTGACAGACGAAAGCTATTTCGGTCAGATAGTTCTGCAAACCTTTCCGCTTATAGGCAATTACGGCATAATAGAAGATGATTTTGAGGGCGAGTGCTCGGTAAAGGCGTACGCCGTGCGCGAGGTGTGCGAAGAGCCCTCAAATTTCCGCTGTCAAAAAACGCTTGATACCTTTTTAAAGGAAAAGGGTATTCCCGGCATTTGCGGAATAGATACAAGGGCGGTTACAAAAAAAATACGCGAAAAGGGCGTAATGAATGCCGCCGTGGCTGACGAAATTCCCGCTGATTTGGAATTTATTAAAGGCTATAAAATAGAAAACGCGGTTGAAAACGTTACCTGCAGGCAAAGCGCCGTTTATAACGAAGACGGGAAATACAGTGTTGCCCTTATAGACTACGGCGCAAAGCGCAATATTATAAGAGAGCTTGTAAAGCGCGGCTGCAAGGTAACCGTGGTGCCGGCTTTTACCGCCGCAGAGGATATTTTAAAATTAAATCCCGACGGTGTTATGCTATCAAACGGCCCCGGCGACCCTGCGGAAAACGCCTATCAAATAAACGAGATTAAAAAGCTTGCGGGAAACGTGCCGATATTCGGCATTTGTCTCGGTCATCAGCTTTTAAGCCTTGCTTTGGGCGCTAAAACCGAAAAGCTTAAATACGGCCACCGCGGCGTTAATCAGCCCGTAAAGGAAGTAAACGGCGCGCGCACCTATATTACAAGCCAGAACCACGGCTATGCGGTTGTGTCGGACAGCGTTAAAAAGGGCGAAATCAGCTTTATTAACGCTAATGACGGCACCTGCGAGGGCATAAATTACCCCGATATTAAGGCTTTTTCGGTGCAGTTCCACCCCGAGGCCTGCTCGGGCCCGCGCGATACGGCTTTTTTATTCGACCGTTTTATAAAACTTATGGAGGGGAAATAAATGCCGCTTGATAAAAATATCAAAAAGGTAATGGTAATAGGCTCGGGTCCTATTGTTATAGGTCAGGCGGCGGAATTTGACTATGCCGGCGCGCAAGCCTGCCGCGTTTTAAAAAACGCGGGCGTTAACGTTGTGCTTGTAAATTCAAACCCCGCCACCATTATGACCGATAAAGCCCTTGCCGACGAAATCTACTTAGAGCCGCTTACCGAGGAAACGGTAAAGCGCATTATTTTAAAGGAAAAGCCGGATAGTCTTTTAGCCTCCTTAGGCGGGCAGACAGGGCTTACTATTGCAATGCAGCTTGATAAAGAGGGCTTTTTGCAGCAGAACAACGTCCGCCTTATAGGCACTAACGCCGAGGCTATTGACAAAGCGGAGGACAGGCAGCTTTTTAAGGAAACTATGCAGGAAATAGGCGAGCCTACCGTTCCGTCGGACATTGCAAACGATGTGTCCACCGCGCTTGGCATAGCCGATAAAATAGGCTACCCCGTTATAGTGCGCCCCGCGTTTACCTTAGGCGGAGCGGGCGGCGGCGTTGCAAACAGTGCCGATGAGCTTAAAACAATAGCCAAAACGGGGCTTGATTTATCCCCCATTACCCAAATACTGGTTGAAAAATACATTTTCGGGTGGAAAGAAATTGAGTTTGAAACTATGCGCGATTCGGCAGGCAACGTTATTGCCGTTTGCAGTATGGAAAACTTTGACCCGGTGGGCGTTCACACAGGCGACAGCATTGTTGTAGCCCCCGCTTTAACACTTTCCGATAAAGAGTACCAGATGCTCCGCAGCGCCGCGCTTAACATTATAACCGCGCTCGGCATTGTGGGCGGGTGCAACTGCCAGTTCGCCCTATCGCCCGATAGCTTTGATTATGCGGTAATTGAAGTCAACCCCCGCGTTTCGCGTTCTTCGGCGCTTGCTTCAAAGGCAACGGGCTACCCGATTGCGAAAATAACCACCAAAATAGCCCTCGGCTATACCTTGGATGAAATTACAAACGATATTACCGGCAAAACCTGCGCCTGCTTTGAGCCCGCACTTGATTATGTTGTGGTAAAGCTGCCGAAGTGGCCGTTTGAAAAGTTTGCAGGCTCGCCGCGCACCCTCGGCACGCAAATGAAAGCCACGGGCGAGGTTATGGCTATAGCCCAAAGCTTTGAAGAGGGCATTATGAAAGCGGTAAGGGGCGCCGAAATATCGCTTGATACCTTAAACGCCGCCCCGCTTTCCGATAAACCCGTAAAAGAAAGGCTTTATAATACCGACGACCGCCGTTTATTTACCGTGTTTGAAGCGCTTAAAAGCGGAATTTCGGTAGACGAAATACATGAAATTACGCGGATTGATAAATTCTTCCTTTACAAGCTTTTAAATTTAGCCGAGTTTGAAAAGGAAATTAAAAACGGTATTACAGAGGAGCTTTATTTTAAGGGCAAGCGCCTCGGCTACACCGATAAGGCTTTAAAAAGGCTTTCGGGCGCAGATATTTTACCCGAAACCGCCGCCGTTTATAAAATGGTTGATACCTGCGGCGCGGAATTTGACGCTGTAACCCCGTATTTTTATTCCACGCGGGACTGCGAGTGCGAGGCGCGCGCCTTTAAGCGCTCGGGCAAGCCCGTTATTATGGTTTTGGGTTCGGGGCCTATAAGAATAGGGCAGGGAATAGAGTTCGACTATTCCTCGGTTCACTGCGTTTGGACCCTTAAAAATTTAGGTTACGACGTGGTTATAGTAAACAACAACCCCGAAACCGTTTCGACCGATTACGACACCGCCGACCGCCTTTATTTTGAGCCCTTGTGCGAAGAAGACGTTATGAATATTATAAGGGTGGAAAAGCCCGTAGGTGTTGTGGTGGCTTTCGGCGGTCAGACCGCAATTAAGCTTACAAAATTTTTAAACGATAACGGCATTAAAATATTAGGCACCTCCGCCGAGGGCATAGACCTTGCCGAGGATCGCGAGCGGTTTGACGAACTGCTTGAAAAATTCGGCATAAAGCGCCCGCGCGGATTCGGCGTAAACACATTAGAAGAGGCATTAAACGCCGCCGAGACCTTGGGTTACCCCGTGCTTTTGCGCCCCTCTTACGTTATAGGCGGGCAGAATATGAAAATCGTGCACAACGCAGACGAGGTGCGCGTTTATATGGAGCGCATTTTATCGGGCGGTATTTCAAACCCCGTGCTTGTTGATAAATATATGGCGGGCAAGGAGTTGGAGGTAGACGTTATATCCGACGGTAAGGACGTGCTTATTCCCGGAGTTATGCAGCACATTGAGCGCGCGGGCGTTCACAGCGGCGATTCCATTGCCGTTTACCCGCCTTATAACATTGACGATAAAATGATGGGCAGAATAACAGACTGCTCCGAAAAATTAGCGCTGGCGCTCGGCACAAAGGGGCTTGTGAATATACAGTACCTTATATACAATAACGAGCTGTATGTTATTGAGGTCAACCCCCGCGCCTCGCGCACCGTGCCGTATATAAGCAAGGTAACGGGCGTTTCAATGGTAGACATTGCCTCTCGCGTGATGACGGGCGAAACCCTTAAAGAAATCGGCTGCGGCACGGGGTTGCACAAAACACCGCCGTATTTCGCGGTTAAGGTGCCTGTTTTCTCGTTTGAAAAATTGAGCGACGTTAACTCCTATTTAGGACCCGAAATGAAATCAACGGGTGAGGTTTTGGGGCTCGGCAAGACCCTTAACGAGGCACTGTTTAAGGGGCTTACCTCTGCGGGAATGAAGTGCCGCTCCGCTCTTTCAGGCGGCGACGCGGGCGTGCTTATAAGCGTGGATACGCACGACCAGCCCGAGGTATTATCCCTTGCAAAAAAGCTGTATGACTTGAAATTTAAACTTTACGCCACGCGCGAGACTGCCGAAACCGTAAAAAGCCTTGGTATTCCGGTCACTGAAATTGCAGGAATAAGGGAAAGCGACAACGCGTTCAGGCTGCTTGAAAACGGCGATATAAGCTATATAATCTACACCGGCGCCTTAATGGACTCAACGGTGGACGATTACATTGCCCTGCACCGCCGCGCCTTGCAGCTTTCCATTCCCTGCTTTACCTCGCTTGATACGGCAAACGCCTTGGCGGATATTATCGCAAGCCGCTATACCGAGCAAAACACCGAGCTTGTGGATATCAACAATATGCGAAAAAGCCGCCGACCGCTTAAATTTGCAAAAATGCAGGGCACGGGCGACGACTATATATTTATAGAAAATTTCGATAATTCGGTTTCCTGCCCCGAGTCGCTTTGCATAAGCCTTTGCGACCGCAACACGGGTATAGGCGGCTACGGCATTGTGCTTATTGAAAATTCAGCCGTAGCGGACGCTAAAATGCGCATATATAATAAAGACGGCTCCGAGGGTAAAATGGCGGGCAACTGCATACGCTGCACCGCAAAATATCTTTACGATAACGGCTTTGTATCAAGTGATGAAATTTCGGTTGAAACAGCAAGCGGCATAAAAAAGCTGAAAGTTTATACCTCGGGCGGAAAGGTCACGCTTGTATCGGTTAATATGGGCAAGGCAGATTTTTCCGCAAAGGCTCTGCCCTCTGCTATTGACGCTGACGAAATAGTGGATTACCCCGTTAAAATCGCGGGGCAGCACTATAACATTACCTGCGTAAACGTGGGCAACCCGCATTGCGTGGTATTTTGCGATAATGTGGAGACAGCAGACGTTAAAGCAATAGGTCCGCAGTTTGAAAATTCGGAAATGTTCCCCGAGCGCATCAACACCGAGTTTGTGCGGGTGGTTAATTCAAATATGCTTAAAATGCGGGTATGGGAGCGCGGCAACGGCGAAACCTGCGCCTGCGGCACGGGTGCCTGCGCGGCGGTTGCCGCCGCGGTTAAAAACGGCAAGTGCAAAGCGGGCGAGGATATAACCGTTAAGGTTAAGGGCGGCGACCTTACCGTGAATTATACGCCCGAGCGCATAATTCTAACCGGAAATGCAGTGCTTGTGTATAACGGTATAACAGAGTATTAAAAATAAAAAAATCACCGACAATCGCAATAAGCGTTTGTCGGTGATTTTTTCTTATATTACTTTACTCAAAAAATCCTTAAGGCGCGGGCTTTGGGGATTGCCGAAAATTTCTTCGGGAGTGCCTTCCTCCATAATAATGCCCTCATCTATAAACAGCACGCGGTCGGCAACCTCGCGGGCAAAGCCCATTTCATGGGTTACTACCGCCATTGTCATGCCGTCCTCCGCCAGCTTTTTCATAACGCCCAAAACCTCGCCCACCATTTCGGGGTCGAGCGCGCTTGTAGGCTCGTCAAACAGCATAACATCCGGCTGCATACAAAGCGCCCTTACAATTGCCACGCGCTGCTTTTGCCCGCCCGAGAGCTGCCCGGGGTAGGCGTTTGCGCGGTCGGCAAGCCCTACGCGGTCAAGCAATTCTGTCGCCCGTTTTTCCGCGTCGGCTTTTGAAAGCTTTAAAAGCTTCATAGGCGCTAAGGTCATATTTTTTAAAACCGTCATATGCGGGAATAAATTGAACTGCTGAAAAACCATTCCCATTTTTTGGCGGTGTTTATTTATATTTATTTTCGGGTCGGTAATGTCAATGCCCTCAAAATAAATTTTACCGCCCGTGGGCTCTTCAAGCAGGTTGAGGGTGCGCAGAAAGGTGGATTTACCAGAGCCCGAGGGTCCTATTATAACAACGACTTCGCCTTTATGAATTTCGGTTGTTATGCCCTTTAAAACCTGCACCTTGCCGAAGGATTTACTTAGGTTTTCTACTTTAATCAAGCTTTGCTCAGTGGTCACTTCTTCTCAACCTCTTTTCTAATTTATTAAGTAAGAATGTGGCAAAAAGAACCAATACGAGGTAAATTGCCGCTAACGTAAGATAGGGAACAAACGCCGTATAATAATCCGCCACTATAGCGCGGGTTGCTCTTGTTAAATCGAATACTGTAATAAATCCGGCAACAGAGGTTTCCTTTATCATTACTATAAATTCATTTCCGAGTGCGGGTAAAATGTTTTTAATAGCCTGCGGCAGAATTATTTTAATCATGGTAGACGGATAATTCAGCCCCAATGAGCGGCCTGCTTCTGTTTGTCCGCGGTCAATTGAGAGAATACCGCCGCGGATTATTTCGGCAACGTAGGCGCTACTGTTTATGCCGAAAACAAGAATTGCTATTATAAGCGCTTTGTTTGAATTCCCGCGAAAGGAGGATGCGAAAATTCCGTAATAAGCCAAAAGCAACTGCACCATAACAGGAGTTCCTCTTATTACGGTAATATAGACCGAAGCAATACCGTTTAATATTTTGGCAAAAATATTATTGCGCGGTATGACTTTAAAAACCGCAAGAATAGCGCCCAGTAATATTCCTATAACAACGGCAAGCAATGATATAATCATTGTATATTTAAGACCGTCTAGAAGTAGGGTATAGGCTGAATTTGTTATGTAAATTTCATATAACTTTTCAAAAAAACCGTTAAACAACTTATCACTTCCTTAATAGCATAGCAAATTGCACCGCCCGATTTAAGACGGTGCAATTCGATTTTAAATTATTCAATGTTGTATTTATCAAGAAGTTCCTTAATTTTGCCTTCGCTTTCAAGCTCTTTAAGTGCGGAATTTACTTTTTCAAGCATTTCGCTGTCGCCCTTCTTAACTGCAATTCCGTATTGCTCAACCGTAAGAGGAGTATTGATTGTTTTAATTGCATCGGAATTTTGAGCGGCGGCTTCTTCAGCAGCTTTATTATCCATAATAATTGTATTTATGGTGCCGTTTTTGAGATCGTCAATCGCGTTGCTTAAATTATCGTAAATTTTAATGTCGGCACCCTCAATTTTCTTGAAGCCCCATTCTTCATCACCCTCGGCATATTTTTGACCGGTAAAGCCTGAGCAAACTCCGATTTTCTGGTTTTTAAGTTGTTCGTCAAGTTCTTCCTTGGTGGTTCCCGTGTAATAGGTATCGTTCTTAGCAACTATAAGAATTTGCGCTGCACTTGAATAATAAGGATCTGAAAAATCAACTGATTTTTTACGTTTAGCGTTAATGGTAAGTCCCGAAGCTGCAACATCGCAAGCGCCCTGTTCAACTGCGGCTACAACGCCGTCAAATTCCATATTATCTACTTTTACATCATCGTAGCCCATTTTTTCGGCTACAGCTTTGATTAAATCAATATCAAAGCCTGTTGCCTTGCCGTCCTTATCAAGATATTCAAACGGTTCAAATTCAGCGTTTGTCGCTACAATAAGAGTGCTGTTTTTCTTTGAACCGCAGCCGCCGCATGTTAAAACCATAAGCAGGGCGGAAACGCCGCAGATAATTTTTGTTGTGAGTTTCATAAGAGAAGTCTCCTTTAATAAATTTCTTTTCTTTTTGAAGTCTGACGGTATTATAGCACCCCAAAACCGATTTGTCAATACCTAATTTGCATATTTATGATATTTTTTTGAATATTTTTAATTTTGACTGCATAAATCTGCATATTTTGGTGCATATTCAGTCAATATGCCTTAAAATATGCTGTGGGTACTCAGCGAGGTGTCTTCCTTTATCTGGTGCAAAAGGGTTTTCAGGCTTTCAATGTGGTCATAAAACATAGCGTTTTCCTTTTCCTTTACGAAAACCGAAAGTGAGGCAAGCTCCAGCTCAACCTCGTCAATTTCGCCGTGATTGACGAAAAATGAGAGATTGCCCTCCTTTTCATCCCACAGCTTTTGCAGCTCTCTTACCTTTTCTTCGGCGTTGCCGCCGCTTCGGTATTCTGTTTCACACCGCGAAACCTGTTCCTTTGCTTCATCGCATACGCCGTTAATATAATTAAGGCTGCCGAAATAGGAAATAATAACTATTACAAAAAGTATTGCGGCAGGTATAAGTCTTTTCATTGCTTTTTCCTCTGCTTTATAATACTGTGGTTTCCGTCCCTATCCATGGTCATCAGGAATATATCCGAAACATTATCGCCTTTAAGCATTTTGCGCACGGCGCCTTCGTCTGTGCCTATTGCTTCAAGCGACTCTTTTATTATTTTGCCGTCGCTTATAACCGGCAGCGGCAGCAGCGCTTTATCCTTTTTAACATTTAGGTCGGCGGCGGTGGCGGGCTGCTCTGATGATTTAAGCAGAACGCTTAAATTTCCGTTTACCTCAAGCACTGCGAACGCCACGGTGGAAATATCAAATACATCCTGCCCGCGTAAAAGCTCCACAAGGTCAAGCACGGTCATTCGCACGCTTTTCATCATTTGCTGGTCTATAACACCGTTCTTTATTATAACGGCGGATTTGCCGTTCATAATTTTGCGCATAAAAAGGCTTTTCATTGATATTACCGAAATCAGAATTTCCAGTATTACGAGCATAAAAATAGCCACCACGCCGTTTAATATGGGCTGTGACGTATCCTGCAGGGGAATAGCGGCAATTTCGGAAATAAGCAGTGTAACGACCAATTCGTTCGGCTGCATTTCGCCTATCTGCCGCTTGCCCATGAGCCGAATACCCAGGGTAACGAAAATATAAAGAATAATTGTGCGCGTAATTGTAATAATCATATAATCACCGAAAATATTATTTCCGGTAATTTGCTTTTAATACTGAATATATTTGCAGGCGGCTGTGGCGGCGGCGGCACCGTCCGCTGCGGCGGTAGTTAATTGGCGGAGAGACTTTGTGCGGCAGTCGCCTGCGGCGAAAACTCCTGGGCAGGAGGTTGTGCAGTCCTCACCCGATTTTATAAAGCCCCGCTCGTCAAGGTCAACAATGCCTTTGCAAATGTCGTTTTGTGGCAAAAAGCCTATTGCAACAAACAAAGCCGCAACCGCAATATCCTTATTTTCTCCCGTAAGCTTATTGCAAACGGTTATTTTTTGCAGGCTGCTTTTTCCGCAAAGCGCAGTTATTTCGGAGCTTAGCTCATAGCGGATATTGCTCTTTTTACGCAGCTTTTCCGATAAAATCGTGTCAGCGCGAAATTCGGCGCGGCGGTGCACTACCGTAACGCTTTCGCAAATATCAGAGAGAAAAAGCGCGTCGCTTACGGCGGTATTGCCACCGCCGTAAACTGCAACGTCCTTATCCTTGAAAAACGCCCCGTCACACACGGCGCAATATGATATGCCGTGCCCGGTAAGCTTTTCCTCGTTTTCAAGCCCCGTTTTACGGTGCGTAAGTCCGGTTGCTATTATAACGGCGCGGCATTTATATTCGCCGTAATCGGTTATTACGGTTTTGTATTCGCCATCCGTTTTAATTTCTGCGGCATTATCAATTTCAAACTCTGCGCCGAGCTGTTTTGCTTGGGAATACAGCCTGTCCGAAAATTCAAGACCGCTGATTTTCATAAATCCGGGGAAATTTTCAACCTCGGGCGAATAGGCTATCTGACCGCCGAAGGCGTTGTTTTCAAGCACCAGCACCGACCTTTCGGCGCGTCGGGCATAAATTGCCGCCGTAAGCCCCGCGCAGCCGCCGCCTACAATAATAATATCATAAATTTTTTCGTTCATTTCGGATCCTCCGATTGTATTTTTTACTTCCTGAATAAAATTATCCTTGAACAGAGAAACAAAAAACCTTATTATATTTGTAACCGTTTTATCGGCAATAAACGTTTTAATAGCAGAGGGGGCGGGATTTCGGTGTTTATTTATACCTTCGATACCGAGGGAGAAAAGGGCAAATTTGAAGTAATTTATTATAGATATCGCGATATGCTCTATATGTGCGCACTCGGAATAGTTAAAAACAGTGCCGACGCGGAGGATGTTCTGCACGACGCGTTTATAAAAATAGCGAAAAATATTAAGCAGATAGATGATATAAATTCAAAGAGCACTGCGGCATATCTTGCGGTAATAACCAAGAACACCGCTTATGACCGCCTGCGCCGATTAAAAAGGCTTAACGAAACTCCTATTGATGACTGTTTTCTTGCGGCGGACGATACGCTTATTGAAGAAATAGCCGAAAAAACGGAGTATGAAAAGCTGCTTGCGGCGGTAAAAAGCGTGCCGCCGCCGTATAATGAGGTTTTATTTCTTCATTATGTAAATGAAATGCCCGTTAAAAAAACGGCGGCGCTGCTCGGCAGAAAGGTATCAACCGTTAAAATGCAGCTTGTGCGCGGCAAAAAGCTGCTGCTGCAAGCATTAAGGGGGCAGGAAAATGAATAATTCCGTTCTTAAAAAAGCATTTACCGAGGCACAGCTCGGCTTGCCCGCAAGCGGTACGCACAAATTTTCCCCCGAATTTGAAAAACGAATGGAAAAGCTTATACGAATGCAAAACGGCGTTTACAGGCTTATAAACACCACCGGCAAACGCGCCGCCTGCATAGTGCTGGCTGTAATACTGTCCTTCACGGCGGTGGCGTGCGGTGTTAAAGAGGTAAGGGAACCGCTGGTAAGGGAAATAAAGCGGATATTTGTAAACGCGCGCGAGCTTTTTGACGGAACGCCGGCGGAGGATATATCCTCGCTTTTGCCGTCTGAAATAGAAAAAATCGTCGCTGCCGACCACACCGATAAAAGCGGCGCGGAATACATGGTAGACGATCCCGAAAAAATTGAAAGCTTTATAAAAATAATGACCGATACGGTATGGTATAAGCCTCAGGATGAAACGGAGGATTTTGAGTTTAATTCTTACTGGAGCTTTGAATTTTACTCTGCCGGCGGCGAATGTTTATCAAGGCTTGATATGTGCCGCTCGTTTTCCTACGATAGTACCGTAATAATACAAAAGGACGGGGAAAAGCATATTTTCCGAATTTCCGATAAGGTGTATTCCGAGCTTTTGTGCTTTACAAATAAAAAGTATTATCTGCACAATTCTTCACTGCCGTTTCCCGGCGAGGAGTTTTGTGCCGAGACAGAGAAGCGCATAACTGCGGGCTTAAATAGGGAGGATAAAAAGCGGGTTGAAAGAGAAATACGCGACGCGCACTATGCCGTAGAGAGCTTTTTACTGCAAAATGTTTCGCTTTTAAAATCAAAAAACAGCGTTTACTGGGATTGCCTTGAAAGCAACGAAGGATTTTTGGACCCTATAACAAACGAAAAGACGGAATTTGACGTTAATAAGCGGGTAAAACCGGCGCTTTCCTATGTTATTTTTAAAGTGACCGACAGGGAAAGCTGCAAAACGCTCAAAAAAGCGCTGGATATATGGGAGCGCGGCGTAAGGGAGCATAACCTCGACGACCTTTTCTTAGCGCACGAATATATTCACGATTACGATTATTTTGCCATAAATTATCCTACGCACTATGTTTATGATAACAGCGCCGATTACCAGGGAATAGATGATTACTTCGGGAGGATAGGAGATAATTCGTAATTCGGAATTAAAAATGATTATTTAATAAATACCCCTCAGCCAAATTAGACGTTAGATGTTAGACGGTAGACGTTAGATTAATACCCCTCAGTCGTGCATACGCACGCCAGCCGCTGACGGCGGCGGTCCCCTCTGTCAACTGCGTTGACGTCTCCCCACACCGTGGGGAGCAACCCCCTCTGTTTCGGCAAAGCCGAAAAGAAGGGAGCCTTGGGTTTACATAAACCGAAATTAAAATATAAATGCGTCGTGAACCACTCTTACGGCGCGGTCGGCGTCCTCTGCGTCGATCATAACCGAAATTTTAATTTCGCTTGTAGCTATCATACGAATGTTTATGCCCGCGTCATAAAGCGCCTCGAACATTTTTGAGGCAACGCCCGGGTGACTTTCCATTCCTGCGCCCACAACAGATACCTTTGCTACCGATTCGTCAACCGTTACTTCCTTGTAATTAAGGCTGTCACGAAGTCCCTCAATGGCGGATACTGCGGTTTTGCCGTCGTCGCGCGGTACGGTAAAGGTAATATCCTTTGTGGCGTCTCTGCCGACCGACTGCAAAATTATATCAACGTTAATTTTGTGCTGCGCCAATTTATTGAAAATTTTAAAGGCTACTCCGGGAGTGTCCTTTAAGCCTATAACGGAAATTGTAGCTACGTTTGTATCCTTGGCAACGCCTCTTATAAGTGTCTTTTCCATTTTTACCGTCTCCTTTACGATAGTGCCGGGTTTTCTTTCAAGACTTGAAAGCACCTCAAGCTCAACATTGTATTTTTTAGCCATTTCAACCGAGCGATTGTTAAGTACCTGAGCGCCGAGCGTTGCAAGCTCAAGCATTTCATCGTAGGCTATTTCGTCCATTTTGCGCGCCGTGGGCACTTTTCTGGGATCGGCGGTGTAAACGCCGTCAACATCCGTGTAAATTTGGCACACGTCCGCTTTCATTGAGGCGGCTATGGCTACCGCGCTTGTATCCGACCCGCCGCGGCCGAGGGTGGTTATATCATCGTATTTATTAAGCCCCTGAAAGCCCGCCACGATTACTATATTGCGCTTTGAAATTTCATTGCGTATGCGCTCTGCGTTGACCTTTTTAATTCTTGCTATTCCGTGGTTTGAATCGGTAGCAAAGCCCGCCTGCCATCCGAGCAGGGAAATAACGGGAAAGCCGAGCTTTTCAATCGCCATGGCAAGCAGCGCTATTGACATCTGCTCGCCCGCCGATAAAAGCATATCGAGCTCTCTTTTAGAGCCGCCGTCGGGATTTATCTCCTTTGCTTTTGCTATAAGCTCGTCGGTAGTATCGCCCTGGGCGGAAACCACTACCACAACGTCGTTGCCCTTTTTATAATCCTCGGTTATAATGCTTGCAACATTGAAAACTCTTTCGGCGTTCGCAACCGACGAACCGCCGAATTTTTTTACCATTAAAGACATTAGGTGAACCCCCTCGGTTAAATCATAGTATTTAAAATTTTACGGGATTTTATATTTTTAAGCCTTGAAAGTTTTTCAAGCGTTACGCTCGGTTTTTCGCCGTCGGTTAAAAACGCTATTTCGTTTTTAAATTTGTTTTTAACGCATGAAACACCGGGAAAAGCGCTATCAAACTCTGCAACCAGCTCGTCATAATTATCGCCGCGCAGCAGTACAAAAAGTCTTGTGGGCTCGTCGCACGAATTATCCACATAATCGGCGCTGCCATCTTCCCAAAAGACGTATTTGCGGGTATCAAGGTGCTTTACGCAGTCTATCATATCGGCTACAACCGCGCTGGCGGTTGCCTCTTTTCCCGCACCCTTGCCGTAGAACATAACGTCGCCCGTTTCATCGCCCCTTACATTGATAGCGTTGAACACGCCGTTTACGCCCGAGAGAATACAGTCGCGGCTTACAAGCGTGGGGCGCACGGTGGCGGTAATTTTGCCGTTTTCAAGCTTTTTGGCGTGCCCTATAAGCTTTACGGTGCAGCCGAAGCTGTCGGCATACTCCACATCATCAAGCGTAATATCGGTTATGCCCTCGGTTTCCACCTGCTCGGGGTAAACGTGCTTGCCGAAAGCCAAGGCTGCCAAAATGCATATCTTGCGGCAGGCGTCGTGCCCTTCAATATCCGCCGCCGGATTTTTCTCGGCAAAGCCTTTTTCCTGCGCCAAAGCGAGTGCTGAATCAAAATCCATATTCTCTACTATCATTTTATTTAAAATGTAGTTAGTAGTTCCGTTTAAAATTCCGAAAATTTCGGTTATCTCATTTGCGGCAAGGCACTGCGCTATGGGGCGCAGCACGGGTATTCCGCCGCCCACGCTTGCTTCAAACAGGAAATTCGCGTTATTTTCCGCCGCAATTTTCAAAAGCTCGGCGCCCTTTGCGGCTACAAGCTCCTTATTTGAGGTGACTACGCTCTTGCCTTTTTCAAGGCATTTTTTAACGAAATCGTAAGCGGGGTTAATTCCGCCCATAACCTCGGCTACAACCCTTACGCTTTCGTCATTCAGTATAATGTTAAAATCCTTTACGAATTTATCGCTGTAGGAAAGCCCCGGAAATTCACGGAGATCAAGTATATACTTAACGTTTACTGCGGTGTGCGTGGCTTTTTCAATGCGCCCGGGGTGATTTATAAGTATTTCGGCAGTTCCCGAGCCTACAACGCCGTGTCCCATTATTGCAACATTTATCATTTTTTGCCTCCGTCAATTACCTTTATTGAAATTACGCCGTCGGTTTCAAGCAACCTGTTTATAAGCTCCTCGGCAGACATTTCCGAGCCTATACTTAATGTCAGCGATACGTTCGCCTTGCCGTTTTCGGGCAGCCCCTGCGACACGGTAACAATATTTGCGCCGCAGCCGTACAGTACTGCGGTTAGTGCCGAAAAAACGCCCGCGCGGTCGGAAAGCTGCGCGTTAAGGCTTAAAGTATCGCCCGAACCCGAATATTTAAAAACAAAATCCTTATACTTATAAAAGGCGGACCTTGAAATACCCGCTTCCTTTACCGCCTGCGCCGTTGAGAGCTTACCGTCTGCCAGCAGCTCCTTTGCGCGTATAACCCCTGTAAACACGGGCGGCAGAATATCGGCGTCAATCAGCAGGTAGCTTTTTTTATCCATAATTGTCCTCCACACGCGAACTGTTGTATTCTATTATAGTACGGCAGGCGCGCAAAAGCAACAAAAAATTTGCCTTTTTGACATAAATGTAAAAATTATATAAAAGTTATTACAGGGCGGTGTTTTCCTTTGGATGAGCAGGCAAAAAAGAAATTTTTAATTACAACGGCGTACATTGTAACGGTGGGGGCTATTGTTTTTATTGTTTGCCGATTTTTACTGAAATACCTAATGCCGTTTATATTAGGCGGACTTATAGCCTGGGCGGTGCAAAAGCCTGCTTATTATATTTCGGGTAAGACCCGCCTGAACCCCAAAATATCTGCGGCAGTACTGACGATTGCGGTTTTTGCGGTGCTGGCGGCGGTTTTGTTTTTTGCGGGACTAGGGTTTACAAACGCGGCGGGCGAAATTATGCGGGAATTATCGGGTAAAACGGGGGAAATGGGGCAAATAATTTCCTCTGTACGCAGTGATTTCAACGCGTTGTTTAAAAAGCTGCCCGATGAGTTCGCCTCTGCTGCCGATACGCTGTGGAGCGGCTTTTTAGCCCGCGTCGCTTCGGTTGCGGGCGGCGCGGTATCCTCCTTTGCGGGGGCGGCGGTAAAGCGGGCGCCGTCCTTTTTGCTCAGCTGCGTTATATCGGTGGTGGCGGGTTGCTATATCGCCGCCGATTTCAGGGGGCTTTCAAAATTTGTAGGCGGCGTTATAGGCAAAAAAACATATAATAACTGCCTTAAAGTCAAAAATATTCTGGTGGGCAGTGTTTTCAAGCTTATAAAAGGCTATGCTATTTTAATGCTTATGACCTTTTTGGAGCTTTTAGCGGGTTTTCTTATTTTAAGGGTTAAATACGCGCTGCTTTTGAGCCTTTTAATTGCGGTTGTAGATATTCTGCCTGTTTTGGGAACGGGCACGGTGCTTATACCCTGGGGTATTGCAGGGCTGATTTTAAAAAATACCGCTCTTGGTATCGGAATACTGGTGCTGTACGCGGTGATAACTGTTATAAGAAATTTTGCCGAGCCTAAAATAATAGGCAAGCAAATAGGCATAAACCCGCTTTTTACACTGCTTTCAATGTTTATAGGCATAAAGCTTTTAGGCTTTGCGGGGGTTATAATATTCCCCACGGCACTTATAGTAACGGTTAAATATTACAGCGAAGACAATTAGTTTTGGGTTTGTCATTTATCCCGCTCCGACATACAATGTAATATAAAATTCTGCTCTGTTTATACAGAGCGATTTTACGGAGTGAAAAGAAAATGAAGAGGTATATTATAACCACCGGAACCGTGACCTACGCTATAAAGGGACGCGATTTGCTCAGAAGAAAAGGCTTTAATGTTAAAATAGAAAGAATAACCTCGGGAAAGGGCAGCGCCGGCTGCGGTTACAGCATTATAACCGACGGCGATATAGCTGCCGCCGAAAGCCTGCTGCGGCAGGCGGGCGTTAAAATTCTTGAAATAAATACGGAATAAAAAACAAAACGGAGTTGTTGCGGTTTTTGCGGCAGCTCCGTTAATTAAATTTGGAGGGGTATGAGAATGATTTATCTTGACAATGCGGCTACAACCGGCAAAAAGCCGCAAAGCGTTATAAACGCGGTAGATTCAAGCCTTAGGGAATACTGCGCCAATCCCGGCAGGAGCGGACACGCCGTTTCAATGAAAACCGCTGCCGCCGTGTATAATACAAGGCAGGAACTGGCGGATTTTTTCGGGGCAACGGGCGCTGAAAACGTAGTATTTACAATGAACTGTACCCACAGTATAAACTGCGTTATAAAGGGTCTGCTTAAAGCGGGTGACCGCGTTGTAACATCATCTCTTGAGCATAACGCGGTAATGCGGCCGCTTTACAAGGTGGGCGCGGCGGTTGATGTGGCGGCGGTTTCGCTGACTGATGATAACATAACGCTTAATAATTTTGAGAGACTTATAAGACCCGATACAAAGCTGGTAATATGCACCGGAGCCTCCAATGTTCTCGGAAAGGCTTTGCCGATAGGTCAAATAGGCGCGCTTTGCAGAATAAGGGGAGTGCCCTTTGCGGTGGACGCGGCGCAAACAGCCGGAGTATTTCCCATAAATATGCAAAGGCAGGATATAGATTACCTTTGCATAGCGCCGCACAAGGGACTTTACGCCCCTATGGGCATAGGTGTGCTTATTTGCGAAAAGCCGCTTAAAAACACCATTTTGGAGGGCGGCACCGGTACTAACTCGGCGGAGCTTGTGCAGCCGGATTTTTTACCCGAAAGGCTTGAAAGCGGCACGGTGAATGTTCCGGGAATAATGGGTACTGCGGCGGGGCTTAAATATGTTAAAAAATTGGGCACCGAAAAAATATACAGCCACGAAATGTCGCTTTGCGGGCTGCTTTACACCGAGCTTGAAAAAATACCCAAGGTTGAGCTTTACTCGCCGGAACCGTTCCCCGGCGGGTGGGCACCGCTTATTTCATTTAATGTAAAGGGGTATAAAAGCGGCGAGACCGCACGTTATTTAAACGAGCACGGAATAGCGGTGCGCGCGGGGCTTCAATGCGCGCCCACCGCGCACAGAGTAATGGGAACAATAGAAAACGGGGCGGTAAGAGCGGCTCCGGCAACATTTAATACCGCGGCGGATATAAAGGCGCTTATCTCCGCAATAAAAAAAGCTTAAAAAAAGCAAATTTTCTATTGAACGGAAAGAAATTATATGTTAAAATAAAACAGAGATTAGGTAGTAAAGGATTGTTGACAGGTGAGCAGCATATTTAATGCCATTTATGCGTTCTGGAATCAGATAATTTACGCTGTCGCCAGTATGCGTATACCGTTTGATATTATTGATATACTGCTTATGGCGTATATCATTTATAAAGCCATAGGTTTTTTGCGTGAAACGCGTGCGGGGCAGCTTGCAAAGGGTTTGGTTATTCTTTTTGTAATTTACCTTGTTGCAAACTGGTGGAACTTAACCACAATGAAATGGATACTTTCCAGATTTGTGGATTATATTATTATTGCCGTGGCTATTATATTTCAGCCCGAGCTGCGGCGCATACTTGAACGGGTGGGGCATACAAAGCTTGTCGGCTCGCACTCATCCTCCCTTGAGGGCGACCCGCTTGAGGATTGCATTGATAAGGTAAGCCGCGCCGCGGGAATTATGCAGGAAAGCAAAACGGGCGCGCTTATAGTGTTTGAGCGCTCAACCCAGCTTGGTGAAATAATAGATACGGGCACGGTTATAAACGCCGACCCCTCGGTACAGATGATAAACAATGTGTTCTTCCCGAAGTCCCCGCTGCATGACGGCGCTATGATAATAAGAGACGCGCGGCTTTACGCTGCAGGCTGCATTTTACCGCTTACTCAGCGTGAGGATATATCGTCGCAGCTCGGCACGCGCCACAGGGCGGCTATTGGTATGACCGAAAATTCCGATGCGGTAGTGCTTGTGGTATCCGAAGAAACGGGAAATATATCTATAGTTTCAAACGGGCAGATAGAGCGCAATTTCAACGCGATTTCGGCAAGGGCAAAGCTCGGCGAGCTGCTTTTATCCGATGAAAAGAGCGACGGCGGCAGCCCGCTTTTGGTAAGGCTTAAAAATATGAATCCGTTCGGAAAAAACAAAGGAAAGGAAGCGGCAGAGCCAAATGAAACGGAAAATAAAAATTCCCGCTGATTTTTCTTTAAGACGGTTGCTTTACAATAAGCGGTTTACAATACCGTTTTCGGTTATTACGGCGTTTGTATTTTGGCTGGTTATTATGATAAACCAAAACCCCGATATCGACCGCACGTTTACCGATATACCGCTTAATATAACCCTTGATAATACCTATGCGGCGGAAAATCATATGGAAATAATAGGCGATGTTTCGGCGCAGAAGTTCACCGTTACAATAAACGGACCGAGCTACGTTGTAAGCGCGCTGAAAGCAAGTGATTTTTACGTTTATGCGTCTGCTGCGGCAATAAATTCGCCGGGCGAATATCAGCTTGAGGTTTCCGGTGCGCGCAATACCGCCGTTACCGATTATAATATAGTAAGCATAACGCCCTCTACGGTGAATCTTTATTTTGACTATGTTGATACAAAGGAATTTACCATAACAGCCAAGGCGGACGGCGCCGCGGCAACAGAAGGTCTGGTTGCCGAAACGCCGGTAGTAAGCGGAACAGAAAACGATACCATTACCATTAAGGGTCCGCGCACGGTTATGAACAAAATTGATTCGGTAGTGGCATACGCGGCGGTTAATAAAACCCTTTCGGAAAGCGCCACCTATGATGCGGAGATCCAGCTTTTTGATGAGGACGGAAACGCTATTGACAAAACCAACCTGACCCTCAGTGAATCGGCGGTCAAGGTGACGGTGCCTATTTCAAAGAAGAAAACGGTGCCGGTGGTAGCCGACTTTACAAAGCTGCCCTCGGGCATAACCAAGAGCAGTATTGCCTATAAGGTAGATCACGACAGCGTTACGGTTATCGGCACGCCAGAAGCGATTGATAAAATAACGCAGGTTACGCTCTCGCCGATTGATATTACTACCATTTCAGCAGGTTCAAACCGTGCCGAGGTTTCGGCAAAGCTGCCTGAAGGCGTCAGAATACTCGATTCAATAGAGCACTTTACCGTAACGGTTGATACCTCGGGCTATGCCGAAAAAACGCTTAATATTTCCGATGTGCGCTATACCGGGCTTTCCTCGGGGCTCAAAGCTACAACAGACACGGTAATACGCAATGTTAAGGTTTGCGGCACCAAGGCGGTTATAGCCAAACTAAAGGACTCGGAGGTTTACGCAACGGTCGATTTGTCCGATAAGGCGGCGGGCGAGCACACCGTAACCGTAACGGTGAGGTCGGTGCAGAATAATATCTGGCAGGTAGGCACATACACAACTACCGTTAAAATCAAGTAAAATTTTAAATTTTATCATTTTCCCCGCCTCGGCATATAATGTAATATGTGGGGTGGGGAAATGATAAAATACATACTTATTTTAGGCGGCATTTGTTTTTCCATGCTGGGTCTTGCGGAATTTTTACACGGCTTAAAGGCGAAAATTTTATCCCCGGGCAAAAAGGGCGTTACCTATGCGGTTATTTTTCTGAACGGTGATGACCCGGCAGGTCAGATAGCCTTTGCGGCGGAACAGCGCATATGGCTCGGCAACGGCTATGCCGACCATATAATTGCAGTAAATTCGGGGCTTGAGGAAAATGACGACGCGCTTTGCAGGGAAACGGCGGTAAAATACGGCGTTATTTATTGCAGGGCTGATGAATTAGCGGAAAAAACCGCAGAGTTTATGCCGCTTTGAGAGTGAGGAATATGTTCTTATGGCAGAGGAAGTAACCGCCGGGGTTACGGATATTTCGGGAACGGTTGAAAGAATTACATACAGAAATCAAAGCAACAGCTATACCGTTGCCGAAGTAAAGCTGCCGGGTGAAACCGTTACCGTTGTGGGTATGCTGCCGTTTTTAACCGAGGGCGATTGCGCCGTGTTTTACGGGGAATACACCGTTCACCCAACCTACGGCAGGCAATTTAAGGCGGAAAGCTTTGAACGCAAAACGCCCGAAAACGCCGCCGCAGTGCTGCGGTACTTATCATCCGGCGCCATAAGGGGCGTAGGACCCGCCACCGCGCAGAGAATAGTTGAGAAATTCGGCACCGATACGCTTGAAATTATACAAAACCGACCGCAGGAATTAGCCTCAATAAAGGGAATATCGCTATCAAAGGCAAAAGCAATATCCGAAGAATACAACAAGCAGTACGGCGTAAGGGATATTATGCTTATGCTTTCAAAATATAATGTAACGCCCGATAGGTGCCTTAATATTTTTAAGCATTTCGGCGCGCAATCGGTTGATACAATAAAGAAAAACCCCTATGTGCTGTGCGAAGAGGGGTTGGATTTCCGTTTTGAAACCGCCGAGGACATAGCGGCGGACATTGATTTTGATAAACAAAGCGAACTGCGTATTACGGCGGGGCTTGAGTATGTGCTGCGCAAAAATCTTTTAAACGGGCACACCTGCCTGCCACGCACAAAGCTTTTGGAGGTTGCCTGCCGCTTGCTTGAATGTTCGCCAGATACGGCGGAAAACGCCTGCGACAGGCTTATAGAGTGCTTCAGAATAAAAGAAAAAAACATTATGGGGGTTGAGTATTTATCAATTCCCGCGTATTACTCGGCAGAGGAGCATATAGCGGCGCGACTGCTTGCGGTAAAGCGGTATATTGACCGCAGCATAACCGCCGACGCGCTTGAAATTGACAATGTGGAGCGGCAGCTCGGTATAAAATTTGAGGAATTACAGCGCAAAGCCATAACCGAGGCGTTTGAAAGCGGCATTTTGGTGCTGACCGGCGGACCCGGAACCGGCAAAACCACAACGCTTAACGCTATTATAAAGCTTTTTGAAAACCGCGGGTTAGAGCCGGAGCTTGCAGCCCCCACGGGGCGCGCGGCAAAGCGAATGACCGAGCTTACGGGCAGAGAGGCAAAGACCATTCACCGCCTGCTTGAGGTAGAGTGGACAGACGGTGACCGCCAGCAATTTTCGCGCAATGAGAAAAACCCGCTTTCTTGCGAGGTTATTATCATAGACGAAGCCTCAATGATTGACGCGCTGCTTTTCGATAATCTTTTAAAGGCACTGCGGCTTTCCTGCCGCATAATCTTGGTGGGGGATTCCGATCAGCTGCCGAGCATAGGCGCGGGCAATGTATTGGGGGATATTTTAGCGTCGGATATGTTCCCGTCAATAAGGCTTAACAAGGTGTTCAGGCAGGCAAGCAAAAGTATGATAATCACCAACGCTCACGCAATTATAAACGGCGAGCCGCCCGATTTTTCAAATAAAAATTCCGATTGTTTTTTCCTTAAAAGGACAAGCCGCGCAGATGTCAGCCGCACTGTGACAGAGCTTGTAAGCGAGCGGCTGCCCGCCGCTTATAATTTCGACCCGATACGGGATATTCAGGTATTATGCCCTTCAAGGCTGCTTGATACGGGCACTGTAAACCTTAATAATATGCTGCAAACGGTGCTAAACCCCGATACGGGCAGAAAAGCGCAGCTAAGCTACAAGGGCATATATTTCCGCGTGGGCGATAAGGTAATGCAGACCAAAAATAACTACGACCTGCAATATAAGCGCGACGGCGGCGAATACGGCACGGGGGTTTTCAACGGCGACGTGGGGTATATAACCGATATTGACAAGCGCGGCGGCATTATGACCGTAAGGTTTGACGACAGAACGGTTACATATTTTTCGGAAGACCTATCCCAGCTTGAACCGGCGTACGCCGTTACGGTGCATAAAAGTCAGGGCAGCGAGTACGATTGCGTGGTGCTGCCGCTTTATGATGTGCCTGCAAGGCTTCGCTACCGCAATTTGCTTTATACCGCGGTTACAAGGGCTAAAAAGCTGCTTGTGGCTGTGGGGGATGAGGGCATATGGCTTGAAATGGCGGCTAACGACAGAAAAACGCTGCGATATACTTTTTTAAAACAATTCCTGAAGGAAGCGGATGTTTATGCTGCGGGTAATATCGGTTCTTAAATCGGTATTCTTCCCGAAAACCTGCGCCGGCTGCGGCGCGATAATCGACGAAGACGACGAGCTATGCGATTACTGCCACGAAATGCTCGTTCGCTGCGACCCGCTAAAGCGCTGTATGCGCTGCGGGCTTGATAAGAAAAACTGCCAATGTAAAAGGCGGACCTTTGCATTTGAAATGTGCATAGCGCCCTTTGTTAATACCGGAGTTGCAAAGCGGGCTATGTATTATTTTAAATACCGCCGCAAAATGACCTACGGCACCATGCTTGCAAAGCAAATGGCGCTTTGCGTTAAAAATGAGTACAGAGGGCTGAAATTCGACGGCATCTGTTTTGTGCCTATGCACAGAAGAAAGCAGTTGGAACGCGGCTTTAATCAAACCGAGGTTATGGCGAAAGCTATGTCGGATATGCTTGAAGTACCTGTGCTAAACGCGCTGAAATGCGTAAAATATGTGCGCTCGCAGCACGAGCTGAGCGAAAAGCAAAGACTTGAAAACGTTAAGAATATGTATGTTGCCACAAAGAATCTTCGCGGTAAATCGGTTTTGCTGGTGGACGATATTAAAATCACGGGCGCTACGCTTAACGAATGTACTTTGCAGTTACTTTCCGCAGGGGCGGATTGCGTTTACTGCGTGACCGCGCTGATAGGCGAAAAGAAAAAGGACGAAAAAAACAAACATAAATAATAAATCGGGGGCAATTATGGCTACAGATATAGGAATAGATTTAGGCTCATCAAAAACCGTTATTTTTTCAAGCTCTAAGGTGGTGCTTGAACTGCCTAATGTTGTAACGGTGGACAGCGAAACATGGGAGCCCGTGTATTACGGTGAAAAAGCAAAGCAGACAATAGGCAGAACGCCCGAAAGCCTTGTGTGCGTAACGCCGATAGAGCGCGGGGTTATTTCCGATTACGATATAGCCGAGCTTATGCTTAAAAATTATATGCAGCAGGCGTTCGGCAACCGTATTTTGCGCCCGCGCATAATGGCTACCCTGCCAGCGGGACTTACGGAGCTGCAGCACCATTCGCTTTCAAACGTTATGGAGTCGGCGGGCGGCAGAAACGTATCGGTAATAGAAAGCCCGCTGGCAATAGCGTTCGGCTTGGGGCTTGATTTTTCAAAGCCGCGCGGCACGCTTATTGTGGATATAGGCGCCGGCACTACCGATATAGCCGTTATTTCTCTCGGCGGTATTGCGGTTTGCGAGTCATTTAAAACCGCCTCGGGCGATTTTGATTCGCAAATTGTGCGCTATGTAAGAAAAGAGTACAATATAGAAATCGGCGCGCTTACCGCCGAATCGGTCAAAATTAAAATAGGCTCGGCGCTTAAAAGGGATATTGAGGTGGCGGTTGTGGCTAAGGGGCGCAATGTTTTTTCGGGGCTGCCCGAAAGCTTTGAAATATCCTCGGGCGAGGTGTACGAGGCGATAATAGACACGGTGGACGTTATATGCAACGCCATACGCCAGGTGTTAAACCGCACCGACCCCGACCTTGTAGCCGATATAACCGAGGACGGAATGTACTTAACAGGCGGCGGCGCGCTGCTTTCGGGTATGGCGGAAAAGCTGGAAAAATACCTCGGCATACCCGTGCATATGCTTGAAGACCCCACGCACAGCGTTGTAAAGGGCGCGGCGGTGGCGCTTAAAAACCCGGGGCTGCTTAAAAATGTGGATTATCAGATGCGCTCAATTAAGGAACTGGCAGTCGAGTAATATTTTAATGCTTTAAACCGTTAAAGAAACACTTGACAAATCGGAAAAATAATGTATAATATAATTTAATGAGTTTTTGAAAGGGTGGACAGAATGTTCGGTTACGTTAATTATCGATTTTATTACTTTAAAACGGACTGCCTGTACGCCTGCAAAGCTTAATTTAAAAGCTTTCAAATTTTAAGTACGGACAGCCCGCGATCGTTTATGCTTTTTTGCAATAAACGCTTGCGGGCTTTGTTTTGGAAAAGGTGATTTAATGCTGAACGAAAAAATGGTGGGCTTAGGCTCGCGCCGCTCGGTTATACGCGAAATTTTTGAATACGGCAAAAAGCGCAAGGCGGAAATAGGGGAAGAAAACGTTTTTGATTTCAGCCTCGGCAACCCGAGCGTGCCCACGCCCGCAGCGGTTACTGCGGCTTTGGAGCGTATTATAAAGGAAACCGACCCCGTGCGCCTGCATGGTTACACCTCTGCGCAGGGGGATATGGCGGTAAGGGCAAAAATTGCAGAAAGTATTGAAAAGCGGTTCAGCTTTCCCGCAAATAAGGATTTAATTTATATGACCTGCGGCGCGGCGGCGTCTCTAACCGTAACGCTGAATGCGCTTATAAACAGCGGCGATGAAGTTATAATTCCCGCGCCGTTTTTCCCCGAGTACCGCGTGTTTGCGGAAAACGCGAGGGCGCGCGTTGTAACGGTGCAATGCCGCGAGCCTGATTTTCAGCTTGATATTAAGGCGATAGAAAGCGCCGTAACTAAAAAAACCAAAGCGATAATAATAAACTCGCCGAATAACCCTACGGGCGCGGTTTTCTCACCCGATACCGTAAAGGCGTTAAGCGATATGCTTGATAAAAAGCAGGCGGAGTATGGCACGGATATTTATATTATAGCCGACGAGCCTTACCGCGAGCTTTCCTACGGGGCGGAAGTGCCGTATATCCCGAAATATTACGCGAATACTGTAGTTTGCTACTCTTACAGTAAGTCGCTTTCTCTCCCGGGGGAGCGCATAGGCTACATATTTATTCCCGAAAGCGCAAAGGACAGCAAAAAATTATACGCAGCAGTGTGCGGCGCGGGCAGGGCGCTTGGGTTTGTGTGCGCGCCCAGCCTTATGCAGTACACCGTGGCGGAATGTACCGATGTTTTACCCGATGTTTCCGCCTATAAGGAAAACCGCGATTTACTTTTCGGCGCGCTTACTGACTACGGCTATGAGGCAGTACCGCCCGACGGCGCGTTTTATCTGTTTGTAAAATCGCCCGAGCCGGATGCGAACGCATTTTGCGAAAGGGCAAAAAAATACGAACTGCTGCTTGTGCCGTCAGACGATTTCGGGTGCGGGGGGTATGTGAGAATATCCTACTGCGTAACGGCAGAGCAGATAGAAAAATCATTACCGGCGTTTAAGGCGCTTATAGAGGAGTATAAATAAATGACAGAGCTTGAAAAGGCAAGGGAAGAAATTAACCGAATAGATAAGCAGTTGGCGCGGCTTTTTGAAGAAAGAATGGCGGCGGTAAAAACGGTTGCCGAGTATAAAAAGCAAAACGGAGTGCGCGTTACAGACTTATCCCGCGAGGCGGAGGTTATAAAACGCAATTCCTCGCTTATTGAAAACGAGGCGCTAAAGCCTTATTTCGTAAGTTTTTTGCAAAGCAATATGGATATTTCAAAGGCGTATCAGCACCGCCTGCTTGAGGGTATGCGCATAGCTTACAGCGGGGTTGAGGGCGCGTTTGCAAATATTGCCGCAAACCGCATTTTTCCCGACGGCACGGCGGTTTCCTGCGGGGATTTCAAGGCGGCGTATGAATCGGTGGAAAACGGCGAGAACGACTGCGTTATTCTGCCGATTGAAAACAGCTACAACGGCGACGTGGGTCAGGTTATGGACCTTACCTTTTTCGGCTCTCTTTATATAAACGGAATTTACGATATTGAAATAGTGCAAAATCTGCTTGCCGTAAAAGGCACTACAATGGACGAGGTTAAAGAGGTTATAAGCCACCCGCAGGCGCTGGGTCAATGCGCGGCTTACATAAGGCGGCACGGCTTTAAGCCGACCGAGGCGGTAAACACGGCGGTTGCGGCAAAGCTCGTGGCAGAGTCGGGCAGGCACGATATAGCGGCAATAGGCAGCAGCGAGGCGGCGAAAAAATTCGGGCTTAAAAAGCTGGAGGCGCACATTAACACAAGCGGCAACAACACAACCCGCTTTGCGGTGTTTTCAAAGGCGGCGAAAGCCCCCTCTAAGGCCGATAACCAGTTTATTATGCTTTTCACCGTGCCGAACGAGGCAGGTCTGCTCGGTCAGGCAATAGCTGTTATAGGAAAATACGCCTTTAACCTGCGCGCCTTAAAATCCAGACCGACAAAGGAGCTTATTTGGAGCTATTATTTCTACGCCGAGGGCGAGGGAAATATAAACAGCGAAAACGGTAAGGCTATGCTTAAAGAGCTTAAAGAAAAATGCAGCAACGTGCGGGTTGTGGGCAGCTTTGAAAAGGAAATTGTGCTAAAGGGTGACGATGAATGATACTTCCCGTTAAAACAGGAACAGGCGGCTACAATATTTACCTTGAGCGCGGGGCGCTTAAAAAAGCGGGGGAATATTTAAATCTTTCCCGCCGCGCGCTTATAGTAACCGACAGCGGCGTGCCGAAAGAATACGCCGAAACGGTGGCGGAACAGTGCAGGGAGCCGTATATTGTGACTTTGCCGGAGGGCGAAAAGACAAAGTGCTTTGAAAGCTTTAAATTTTTGCTTTCAAAAATGGTGGAATACGGCTTTACAAGGAGCGATTGCGTAGCGGCGGTGGGCGGCGGCGTTATAGGCGACCTTGCGGGCTTTGCGGCGGCAAGCTTTATGCGCGGAATTGATTTTTACAATATCCCCACCACCGTTTTATCGCAGGTTGATTCATCGATAGGCGGCAAGGTTGCCATCGATTTTGAGGGATATAAAAACATTGTCGGCGCGTTTTACCCGCCTAAAGCCGTTATAATAGACTCCAATACCCTTACAACCCTGCCCGAAAGGCAAATATCAAACGGACTTGCGGAGTCGGTTAAAATGTCACTGACAAGCGATAAAGAGCTGTTTGAGCTTTTTGAAAAGGGCGATATTAAGGAAAATATCGATATAATAATTGAAAAATCGCTTAAAATAAAGCGCGCGGTAGTAGAGCAGGATGAAAAAGAGGGCGGACTGCGCAAAATACTTAATTTCGGACATACCTTAGCGCACGCGATTGAGAGCGAGAACGAAATGCAGAACTTATATCACGGCGAGTGCGTGGCACTCGGTATGATACCTATGTGCTCGGACGAAGTAAAAAACAGGCTTATTCCCGTGCTTGAAAGACTTAATTTGCCCACATCTACCGCTGTAACGGCGGATACTATAATAAACGCTATGCGTCACGATAAAAAAATGTCGGGCGATAAAATTACTGTAATTTTAGTAAACACGGTAGGCACATACGAAATGAAAGAAATGCCGTTTGATATATTCGCGGAAAAAATAAGGGGGTCATTAGGGTGAAAAACAGCTTCGGCAGCTCGGTTATTTTAACGCTGTTCGGCGAAAGCCACGGCATAGGTATCGGCGCGGTGCTTGACGGCTTAGCCCCCGGAATTACGGTGGATGAGGATTTTATACGCAGTCAGTTATCCCTCCGCCGCCCCGTGGGCGATATTTCAACGCCGAGAGCAGAGCCTGATAATTTTGTAATAGAAAGCGGAGTTTTCGGCGGCAAAACTACGGGAACGCCTATCTGCATAGTAATACCAAACGTTAACACCCGCTCTAAGGATTACAGCGAGCTGCGCTCAAAGGCGCGCCCGGGTCACGCGGATTACGCGGCGTACACAAAATACCACGGTTTTGAAGATTACCGCGGCGGCGGGCATTTCAGCGGCAGAATTACCGCGGGAATTGTAGCTGCGGGCGCGGTTGCAATCTCGGCGCTTAAAAATAAGGGCATATATATAGGCACGCATATCAAAAGCATAGCAGGGGTGAGCGACCGTGAATTCCGGAATATCGCGGACGATATAAAGGCAGTATCGCAAAAGGAATTTGCCGTGCTTGAAGATGGCGTTAAAGAAAAAATGATAAGTGAGATAACCGCCGCCAAAGCGGACGGAGACAGCGTTGGCGGCGTGCTTGAAACCGCCGTTATCGGCTTGCCGTCAGGCGTCGGTGAGCCGTGGTTCGGCGGGGTAGAAAACGTGCTTTCCTCGGCGCTTTTCGCCGTGCCCGCGGTAAAGGGCGTTGAGTTCGGCGCGGGCTTTGCGCTTGCTAATATGCGCGGCAGCGCCGCTAATGATGAATTTTTCTGCGCGGACGGTAAAATTACCACCGCCACCAACAATAACGGCGGCATAAACGGCGGAATAACAAACGGTATGCCCATTGTTTTCCGCTGTGCGGTAAAGCCCACGCCCACAATTCACAAAGAGCAGAGCACTGTGGATTTTATAAAGAATGAAAACGTTAAAATTACGGCGGGCGGCAGGCATGACCCCTGTATTGTCCACCGCGCGCGCGTGGTAATAGACAGTATTACGGCAATAGCGCTTTGCGATATGCTGGCGGGCAGATTCGGTACTGATTGGTTGGGTGAATAAATGGAATACGGCTGTATAGGGGAAAAGCTTTCGCACAGCTTTTCAAAAATAATTCACGCAAGGTTAGCGGACTATAATTACGAGCTTTGCGAAATACCGCGCGGCGAATTGGATAGCTTTATGAAAAAAGCCGATTTTAAGGCGATAAACGTTACAATTCCTTATAAACAGGCGGTTATACCTTATTTGTATTATATAAGCGACACCGCAAAAAAAATAGGCGCGGTAAACACCATAGTTAATAAAAACGGCAAATTGTACGGCTATAATACCGATTTTTCGGGGCTGCGCTCGTTAATACTCCGTCAGGGAGCCGATTTAAAGGGCGGAAAAGCGCTTATTTTAGGCTCTGGCGGCACTTCAAAAACCGCCGCGGCGGTAGCTGATGATTTAGGCGCTAAGGAAATATACCGCGTTTCAAGGTCAGGCTCAGACGGCGCGATAACTTATGATGAGGCTTACAAAATGCACGGCGATGCTACCGTTATAATTAACACCACCCCCTGCGGAATGTACCCGAATATAGGCGTTTCGGCAATAGATTTAAGCCGTTTTGAAAATGTTAAAAGCGTTACCGACGCGGTTTACAATCCGTTTTCAAGCGCGCTTGTTATATCGGCGCGCGAAAGGGGCATAAACGCATCGGGCGGGCTTTATATGTTAGTTTCCCAAGCGGCATATGCGGTGGAAAAATTTACGGGCGGCAGTATAACCCCCGATAAAACCGAAGAGGTCTACCGCGGGATTTTAAGGGATAAAAAGAATATTGTGCTTATAGGTATGCCCGGCTGCGGCAAGACTACAATCGGTAAAATATTAGCCGATGAGCTTAACAAAGATTTTACCGATACCGACGATGAAATTATAAAACGCATAAATATGCCCATAGCCGATTATTTTGCAAAGCACGGCGAAGAAAGCTTCAGGCGTATTGAAAGCGAAGTTATAAAAGAAATTTCGGCTTGCCAGTCATCGGTTATCGCAACGGGCGGCGGGGCGGTTTTAAACCCCGATAACATAAGGCTTTTAAAGGAAAACGGAACGGTTATATTTATCGACCGCCCGCTTGAAAAATTGGTGACCACAGCCGACCGCCCGCTTTCCTCAAACAAAGAACTGCTCGAAAAGCGATATAAGGAAAGATACGGCTTGTATTGCGCCGCTGCCGATGTTAAAATTGACGCGGTGAGCCGAATAGAGCAGAATGTTAAAAATATTGAAGAGGTCTTTTTAAATGAAAATACTTGTAATTAACGGGCCGAATATAAATATGTTGGGCATAAGAGAACCCGGTATTTACGGTAGCGACAGCTTTGAAACGCTTTGCAATAACGTAAAAGAACACGCTGAAAAGGCAGGAATTGAGGTAAAGCTCTTCCAGTCTAACCACGAGGGCGCGCTTGTAGACGAAATTCAGGCATCCTACGGCAAATTTGACGGCATAGTTATAAACCCCGGCGCATACACGCACACAAGCATAGCGCTGTTAGACGCGGTAAAGGCGGTTTCAATACCGACGGTTGAGGTACATATTTCGGATGTTTCATCGCGCGAGGATTTCAGGCAGATAAGCTATATAAGAAAGGCTTGCGTTAAAACGATATGCGGGCATGGTATTGCGGGATATACCGAGGCAATAGATTACTTAATTAAGGAATACGGCGATAAAAAATGATAGCAACCATTGAAAAAGGAACGGCATACGGCAGGGTGGAGGCGCCGCCCTCAAAAAGCGTTTCTCACAGATATTTAATTTGCGGCGCGCTGTCAGGCGGCAGCGTTATAGAAAACGTTGCATTTTCAGAGGATATTAAGGCAACTCTTAATTGCTTGAGCGCCTTGGGCGCCGAATATGAAATTGACGGCGGCACGGTTAAAATAGGCGGAATATCGCCCGATAAAGCTGTTAAGTGCGCAGAGCTTTTCTGCAATGAATCGGGCAGTACGTTAAGGTTTTTAATTCCGCTTTGTCTTCTTTTCGGGCAAAAAATTACCCTTAAAGGCACCGAAAGGCTTATGAGCCGCTCGCTTGCGGTTTATAAGGAAATGTGCCTATCGCAGGGCATTGAGTTTACGGAGGATAAGGAAAGCGTTACGGTATGCGGCAAGCTGACGGCGGGTAAATATTCGGTACGCGGCGATGTTTCAAGCCAGTTTATCTCGGGGCTTATGTTCGCACTGCCGCTGCTTCCCGATGACAGTATAATTGATATAACGGGCGCGCTTGAAAGCGGCTCATACCTCGGTATGACGGTAAAGGCGCTTGCCGAATTTGGTGTGAGAATAAGCCGGACAGACGAGCACACCATATTTATAAAGGGCAGCCAGACCTACAAGCCGCGCACACTGCGTGTTGAGGGCGATTACTCCAACGCCGCGTTTTTTGAGGCGTTCAACTCGGTAGGCGGCAATGTGGCGGTTGCAGGGCTTAAAAAGGACACCAGCCAAGGCGACGTGGTTTACAGAAAGCTTTTCGGTAAATTGGTGCGTGGCTGCCCCGAAATAGATATTTCCGATTGCCCCGATTTAGCGCCCATTTTAATGGCGGTTGCAGCGGCGAATAACGGCGTAAAGCTAATAGGCACACACCGCCTTAAAATAAAGGAAAGCGACAGGGGCGCCGCCATGGCGGAGGAACTTGCAAAGTTCGGGTGCAACACCGAAGTATGGGAAAACGAGATAACGGTGCACCCGCGCGTGCTTAAAACGCCCGAGCTGCCGCTGTCTGCACATAACGACCACAGAATAGTAATGGCGCTTTCCCTTCTTTGCAGCATAACGGGCGGCAGCATTTACGGGGCAGAAGCGGTAAATAAAAGTTTTCCCGATTATTTCCGTAAACTTTCATCACTCGGCATAAAGGTTGAAGAAAAATGAAGTTAAGTAAAGATACAAATATTTTAATAGTAGGCTTAGGGTTACTTGGCGGCAGCTACGCCGAGGCGCTTACAAAGGGCGGTTATACCGTAAACGCCGTAACCAAAGAGCAATCGTCGGTTGATTTCGCCCTAAAAAAAGGTATAATAAAATACGGCACAACAAAGCTTGAAGAAAGCATTATTTCCGCCGCAGATTTGGTTATATTCGCGCTTTACCCCCATGTTTTCACCGAATGGATAGAAAAAAATCAGCATTTGCTGAAATCGGGAGCGGTTATAACCGACGTTACGGGGGTTAAGGGTTGCATTGTTTATAAAATTCAGGAAATGCTCCGCCCCGATGTTGAGTTTATAGCCGCGCACCCCATGGCGGGGCGCGAGGTGTGCGGGGTGGAAAACAGCGATTCGGGCATTTTTAAGGGCGCTAACTACATAGTGGTTCCCACTGAGAAAAACACCGCGGGCGCAATAGAGCTTTGCCGCGATTTGGGCGAAAAATTAGGTTTTCACCGCGTGGCGGAATTATCTCCCGAAAAGCATGACGAAATGATAGCGTTTCTTTCCCAGCTTACCCACTGCATAGCAGTAACGCTGATGTGCTGCAACAACACGCCCGACCTTGAATATTACACGGGCGACTCTTTCCGCGATTTAACGCGCATAGCGCGGATAAACGACGAAATGTGGAGCGAGCTGTTTTTGGATAACAGAGATATGCTGCTTGCTGAAATGCGCAGCTTTAAGCAAAGCTTTGAGACGCTTTACAAAAAAATAGAAACGGGCGACCGAGACGGAATACGCGAAATGATGCGGCTTTCCACCGAGCGCAGAAAGCGCTTTAACAAGCATTTATAAGGGGAAAAAGACTATGAATATGAAATTTTTAAGAAAGCTGCCCATACCGCAGCAGATAAAGGCACGCTACCCTGTATCTGAGCAGGACGCGGCGGTGAAGGCTGCGCGCGACGAGGAGCTTAAAAACATTTTTGCGGGGAAATCGGATAAATTTATTTTGGTGATAGGCCCCTGCTCGGCAGACAGCCGCGAGCCTGTGCTCGATTATATTTCACGGCTTAAAAAGGTGCAGGACGAGGTAAAGGATAAAATACTTATAGTGCCGCGCATTTACACCAACAAGCCGCGCACAACTGGCGACGGCTATAAGGGTATGCTGCACCAGCCGAACCCCGATGAAACGCCCGATATGCTAAAAGGCATTGTCGCGATAAGAGACTTACATATGGCGGCGCTGCATGATTACGGCTTTTCCTGCGCAGACGAAATGCTCTACCCCGATAACCACCGTTATTTATCCGACCTGCTCTCCTATGTGGCAATAGGCGCGCGCTCGGTTGAAAACCAGCAGCACAGGCTTACCGCCAGCGGACTCGATATACCCGTGGGCATGAAAAACCCCACAAGCGGCGACCTTAGCATTATGATGAACTCAATAACCGCCGCGCAGCACAGCCACACCTTTATATACCGCGGTTGGGAGGTTGTAAGCGAGGGCAACCCATATGCACATTCCATTTTGCGCGGATATATTGATTTTGCAGGCAAAAATGTTTCCAATTACCACTATGAAGACCTTGTAAAGCTGCATGAGCTGTATGCCGAAACATCCCTTGCAAACCCCGCCGCAATAGTTGATACCAACCACGCAAACTCTGGAAAGCAGTATTTGGAGCAGATAAGAATTGCAAAGGACGTAGTTTACAGCTGCAACCACAATAAGGATATACGCTCAATGGTTAAGGGGCTTATGATTGAAAGCTACATTGAGGACGGCGCGCAGAAAATAGGCGAGCATATTTACGGTAAATCAATAACCGACCCATGCCTCGGTTGGGTAAAATCCGAAAAGCTTATTTATATGATAGCGGATAAGCTGCATTGATATGAAATTTATTTTGTTTCATCTAATTACATTCATACCTTTTTAATCTAAAAGTTTTGTATCTGCATAGCTTGTTGCAGTAAGGGTTTCCAAAGGGAAGTTTGTCCCTTTGGCTGTTTAGGAGGGTCTGGGAACCCAATCTGAAGGGTTCCCAGCGGTTCTTTTCCATATTTCTGTCCGTACAGAAATATGGTGCCTGCGCGGCATGAGCGCATAATTTGTAATTATTATAAAAAATTACGGTTTGCACCTGCTGCAGGGCTTATACCCCTCATTTACTGCCTCATCGCGGGTTTTAAACGACACCTTATTTTCATCTTTCAGCTTTTTGGCAGACGAGCAATCGGGCGTATGGAATTTTTTAGAATTTGAATTTCCTATATACGCCGTAGCTGCGGTTTCGTTGGGCTTAGGCTTTGTGGGCACAGTGCTGTCGGCTGATATTTCATCGGGCATAGAGCCGCTGCCGCCCGGGCGGTAGCCGTTTACGGTGTCGTCGGTCGGGTAATTTACGGTTATTTCGGCGTGTGAATCGTTATTCTTAACATTTGAGGTGTTGCACCCGCAAAGAATAACGGGTATAATAAGCAGTGCAAGTAATTTTCTTTTCATAAACAGAATTTCCCCTTATTTTTTGGTACGGAGGCTTTTAATGGACGACCGTGACGATATTTCAAGACTTTCGCGGCTGAAAAAACGCGCTAATCGGCTGCCGCTGCTGCCGGGTGTTTATATAATGAAAAATAAGAACGATGAAATTATATACATCGGTAAAGCAAAGGCGCTTAAAAACCGCGTTACGCAGTATTTCGGCGGCGGCTCGGGGCACACCGCAAAGGTGCGCAAAATGGTCTCCAACGTCGATCACTTTGAGTATATTGTGTGCGACAGCGAGTTTGAGGCGCTTATTCTTGAAAATTCGCTTATAAAGCAGAATCAGCCGAAATACAACATACTTTTAAAGGACGATAAGGGCTACTCCTATGTTAAAATAACAAACGATAAATGGAAAAAGATAACCTTTTCGCGCTCTGCAGATAAAAGAGGCGAGTATATAGGGCCTTATTCATCGCTTTATGTGGTTAAGGAAACTGTGGACGAGGCGCGAAAAATTTTCAAACTGCCCGATTGCAGCAGGAGCTTTGATAAACCCTCAAAGCCCTGCCTTAATTACCACATCGGCATATGCGACGCGCCCTGCCGCGGAAAAATGAGCCTTGGCAGTTACCTTGAAAACGTAAACGCCGCGGTGGATTTTATAAAGCACGGCGGAGCGGACAGTGAAACCGAGGCGGAACTAAACGAAAAAATGCTTGCCGCCGCCGAAAGGCTGGATTTTGAAACGGCGGCAAAGCTGCGCGACCGTATAAACGCAATGAAACGGATAAGGGAAAAGCAAAAGGTGGTTCGCGCGACCTATAAAAGTGAGGATGTTATCGCGTCCGCCCTGCTCGGCGAGACTGCGGCGGTAAGCGTTTTCATTTTCAGAAACTACCGCCTTAGCGATAAGCAGGTGTTTTTATTTGACGGAATATCCGACAGGGAAAGCCTTTACGAGGAATTTTTGCAGCGCTACTATCTTGAAAAGGAAGATATACCCGCGCGCGTGTTAATAGATGTTTCGGCGGACTTTTCCGCCACCGGGCGCTGGCTTACCGAAAAATCGGGGCATAATGTAAGCTTTATAAACCCAAAGCTCGGCGAGCAAAAGGCGCTGCTTGATATGTGCCTTAACAACGCTGCTGAAACGCTCTCGCAAAAAGCGGAAAGAACAGGGCGCGAAATGTCGGTGCTGGATGAGCTGGCGCGCCTTTTGGGGCTGCCCTCTGCGCCGCGGTATATTGAGGCTTACGATATTTCAAACACTGCGGGCAGCGAAAACGTTGCCGGAATGATTGTGTATAAGGACGGCAGACCTTTTAAGCCCGCGTATAAGCGCTTTAAAATAAAGAGCTTTTTGGGGCAGGATGACTTCCGCTCTATGGCAGAGGTGCTTGACCGCCGCTTTACCGAGTATGAAAAGGGTGAGGATGAAGGCTTTGCGGTATTGCCCGATTTAATATTGCTTGACGGCGGCTTTGGGCAAATGTCCGCAGTGCGCCCCGTGCTTGAAAAGCACGGAATTACCGTTCCGCTTTTCGGTATGGTAAAGGACTCAAAGCACCGCACCCGCGCCATAGCCGCCGAGGGCGGGGATATAAGCATTAAATCAAACCGCGCGGCGTTTACCTTCATTACAGGCATACAGGATGAAGTCCACCGCTTTGCGATAGGCTACCATAAGAAGCGAAGAAGTAAAAGTATGCTGGCAAGCGAGCTTACCGAAATTGAGGGTATAGGCAAAGCCCGCGCCGCCGCGCTGCTAAAGCACTTTAAAACGGTTAAGGCGATAAAGGCGGCAACGTCGGACGAATTGGCGGCAGCGCCCGGAATGACCAAAGCGGCGGCGGACGCCGTGTATAAACATTTTCATGAGGAATTATAAATGGGAAAAACACTTGAAAAGCATACCGAAATTGAGCGGAGCATAATAAAAAAATTCCGCAAGACGATATGGAATAATTTTATAGGCGCGGTAAAGGAATACGAGCTTATCGCCCCCGGCGATAAAATAGCCGTTTGTATTTCGGGCGGAAAGGACTCAATGCTGCTTGCAAAATGTATACAGCAGCTGCAGCGCCACAGCGAAATACCCTTTGAGGCCGAGTATATTGTAATGGACCCCGGCTACAACGCCGAAAACCGAGCGCTTATAGAGCACAACGCGAAATTGATGGATATACCGATATATATTTTTGAAAGCGATATTTTCTCTGTAACCGAGCGTGCGGGCGGCTCGCCCTGCTACCTTTGCGCCAGAATGAGGCGCGGCTGCCTTTACAGTAAGGCAAAGGAGCTCGGCTGCAACAAAATAGCGCTGGGGCATCATTTTAACGACGTTATTGAAACGGTGCTTATGAGTATGATGTATTCATCCGAAATAAAGACCATGCCGCCGAAATTACACAGCACCAATTTTGAGGGTATGGAGCTTATACGCCCGCTTTATAAGGTAAAGGAAAAGGATATTATTGCTTTTTCAAATTATAACGGGCTTAAATTTCTGCAATGCGCCTGCAAATTTACCGAGAACAGCACCCACAACGAGGGGCTTTCAAAGCGCAAGGAAATAAAGGCGCTTATAGAGGATATTAAAAAGGTAAACCCGAATGTGGACGATAACATTTTCCGCAGTATACATAACGTAAATATGGCTACCATACCCGGCTGGCGCGACCGCGATTCGGGCACCTTACACAGCTTTACAGAAAACTATTAAACCGATAATTTAGTCTCGCGGGCGTAAAAGAATATATACTGCTGCGCAATACCCGCGTAGGGCTTGGCTTCATCGGGCAGCTCGCCCCCGAAAAGCGCCTGCATTGCGCGCTTTATCCACACATCCTTGGGGAATGCGTCAATATGGCAGAGCGAGAAAAGCAGCGCGCAATCGGCAACTTTTGGTCCTACGCCCTTTATTTTCATAAGCTCGTCGCGGGCTTCGTCGGTCGGTACTGTTTTAAGCCTTTCAAGGTCAATTTCACCCGACGATATTTTCTGTGCTGCGTCAAGTATATATTTCGCTCTGAAACCGCTGCGCAGCACCTCTAAATCCTCAAGCGAACACGCCGCTATTCTTTCGGCGGTGGGGAAAGCGCGGTAGTCGCCTTTATCCTCGCCGAAGTTATCGCACAGGCGGCTTATAATGCCCTTAATGCGCTTTATGTTGTTGTTTTGGGATATTATAAAGGAGCAAAGCGTTTCCCACGGCTCTTGGTTTAAAATTCTTATGCCGAAGGAATACTCCGCCGCGCTTTTCAGTATCTCGTTTTTACTTAAATTTTTATTTACCGTGCCGTAATCTCTGTCAAGGTCAAAATACTTTCGCCATATGCTTTCAAAGTCGTGTTCGGTCGTGTTAAAAAGCACCAGTGTGCCGTCTGCTTCTTTGCAAAGCTCTAAATATTTCCCGTAGGCTACGCCGTGCCATACGCCGTTTTCCTTTTCCTCCCAGCGGAAAGCCTGACCGCAGTCAAGCGTGTGCGGCAGGTCAATACCGTCGGGCACGGTTATGTAAGCGTTGTTGTTTTTATACTTTACAGTAAACATATAATCACCGAAATAGATTATACTCTTTTTCGACAATAATATCAATAAAAAACAGGAGAAAAAATTATGAGAGACGATATTTGCACCATACCGGTAAGCGAGGTTTTCGAGCATAACGACGGCTGCCCCATATGCCGTATGCGCGATACCATTGAAGAACGAATGACCGATTATATTTTAGGCGACGCCATGATGGAGCCCGACGTAAGAATCGAGACCAACAAAACAGGCTTTTGCGAGCACCACTATAATAATATGATGTCGCGCAGGGGGCGTCTGCAATTGGCGCTTATGCTTCAGACCCACATTAACGAGATAAACGGCGAAATTTTCAAGAAAAAGCTTTTCAATACCGATAGTAAAAAAACAGGGAACGCCAAAAACATAACCGACTCCTGCTTTATCTGCTCAAAAATAGAGTGGGGGCTTTCCCGAATGATCGAGACGGTTTACCGCTGCTACGAAACGCAAAAGGATTTCCGCGATATGTTCAATTCGCAAAGTATGTTTTGCCTTCCGCATTATGAGCGGCTGCTCGGCGGCGCCTCAAAGCGCAATATGAAATCATATTATCCGGAATTTTCCGAAAACCTTAACCGCATAACCGGCGAATACTCAAAATCGCTTTATGACGATTTGTCAAAATATTGCACAATGTATGATTACCGCAGCCGCGACGGTGAGACCGATTGGGGAAACAGCCGCGACGCGGTGGAGCGCACGGTCGCGTTTTTAAACGGGAGAATTTATAAAGAGGAATAAGAGCTTACTTTATATTAAAGTACAGGTGGGGGATAATATGTTCAAATAAGGACACCGTCTTGTATAAAATGCAGCAAAGAATGTGTTACGACGCGCCGTGCAACAAGACTATATTCGGATTTGATTTATATAGTAGTGGTATTCATTTTAGGGAAGCCGACAAGGTTGTGAGAGGATTTTATCTTGCGGAAACGGAAGATAATCATTACAGGGGCAACCCAATACGCGTTTGTTTTTTCGGAAAATTTACGGAGGAAGATGAAACGCAGTTTTTTGATGTATATATTTATCCCAGAATTGGTGAAATAATATTTTTGATTGGTGCTTTTTTCGGTGCGTTGTTGTACGGCAATGCAATAACTTCGGTATTTGCAACAGTGGTTGTATGCATCTTCGGAAAGGGCTATTACGATATGATCGGACAGTGTAAAAGAATGTTCAGTGAAATAATAGGTTGATTTTTTATTATCTGTTTTGTAGAGCGGGTTGCAATTTTACATCTAATTAACATAAAACCTTATATTTGCAACCGCGGTGGATAACTCACCCCGTTTTATGCCCGCTTAATCCACTTTTCCACCGAGTTATCCACTTTTTTATGTCAACTTGAATATTTTCCCATATTTTCGTCCACAATATTTACAGCTTGAAAAGAGGGGCGAAAATATGGTAAAAGGTGTAAGCAAAACGGTAATTGTTGTAAATAATACGGGCAGTAAGCTGTTTGAAAAAATTGTGTTTTACGTCACGCCTGAGTACGGCACATTAAGCGCAAAGCAGCTTAAAAAGGCGGCGAGCAGCTTTTCATTTCACTATGACGACAGCTGCCGCCCTAAAACCGTAAGAAACAGGATAAAGCGCAAAAGGCAGATACGCCTTTTAATAGCCGCCGCAGCGACAATAATTATAGGCGCGGTGGTTTTAGCCATAATTTTGTAAATAAACTATTAAAAATGCGGGAAGACGTTTTGTCCTCTTGCATTTATTTTTTTTATAGTTTATAATAGATATTAACTAAAAAGAGGTGCTGAAATGAAGGAAAATTTTAAAACCGGCGCAAAGCTTTTTTTAAAGCTAATAGTCGTTAATATTATGTGCTTTTTCGTGGTTATGTCGTTCAGCGTGCTGGCAACGGCGGCATTTACCAAAAACGTGGGGTATAAGGCTTACGGTACTTCAAGCGATTCGAGCGAGCCGCAGGAGCTTTATACATATTATTATGCCGACGGGGACGACACGAAAAAAGCGGAATACGAGGGCAGGGGCTTCACCGTAAGTGAATCCAAGATTCGCTCGGAAATGACAAAGGGCGGAACTGCGGCGTTCCTTACTGTATCACAGATTTTTTGTATTTTAATACTTTTCTCATTCATTTACCCGAATATCTGGCATATCGGCACGACCGACAGCAACCTTGTAAAATTCAAGCATAAGGCGGAGGATAAGCTGAAAGGGCTTAAAATCGGGCTTATAGCGATTGTTCCGGAATACTTGTTTTTACTCTTTGTGATTATTGCAAAGGCAGGTGTATCGCCTAAATTTCCGGTGGTGCTGCTTAAATTTTTAAACGCGGCGTTTTATTCGCTCACACAGGTAATCTGCGGCAGCGCCGTTCACGTTTCCGAGCTTTCGGTTATAAGGCTTATACTTTTGCTTTTACTGCCGCTTGTAATACCGGCGGTAAGCTGTGTTTCATACATTTTGGGCTATAAGAATTTCTCTTTGGGAGAAAAACTTATCTACAAGAAAAAATAAGATAGGGGAAAATTAAATGGCAGGCTTTTTCGGCTTATTCAATTATGAAAAGGAAGGACCGGGAATTTCAAAAAACGCGCCCAAGAAAAAGGGCTTTATAGTTTTTTTTGAAACCTTTTTCCGCAATTTCTGGAAATTCATAGTAATAAATCTGGTTTACGGGCTTATATCACTCCCGGTTTTAACAAACGGGCTGGCGTCCGCCGGGCTTACCAATGTAACGCGCAATATCGCGCGGGATAAGCATTCGTTCGGCGTGAGCGACTTGTGGGATACGGTTAAGAAAAACTGGAAACAGGCGCTGCCCGCGGGCATAATAAAGCTCGTGATTTATATAATTCTCGGGTTTGACGTTTATTTCTTCTATTTCGGCAGCAAGGGCATAATGTCAACAATAGGTCTCGGCATATCGCTTTGTATGCTATTTATATTCACGGTGATGGACTATTTTGTATGGACGCTTATAATCACCTTTAAGTTTTCATTAAAGCAGATTTACCGCAACAGCTTTAAATTTGTTTTTATAAATATGAAAATGAATTTAGTCTGCTTTTTCTCAATTCTGCTGGTTTACGCCGCGAATGTGGGAATACTCTTCCTTGCGTCGGATTATTACATTGTGGCGCTTACCTTTGAAATATTGCTTTACGTTCTTTTGTTCCCGTCGTTCAGGTTTTTGCTGGTTCAGTTCTGCACATTCCCCTCAATTAAAAAGTGCATAATCGATCCGTATTACCGCGACCACCCGGATGAGGATTTGGATAAACGCCGCGATCTTGGTATTGAGGTTGAGGAAAAGAAGCCCGAAAAAACCGAGGACGGGGAAGAAAGCGACGAAGAACCCGAAAACGTTTTTGAAGACTAATTTTAAAGACTTGCTCATATACTCAAAACAGGGAGTGAGAGTGTATGAATTGCAAAATTGCGGATCTTCGCAACAAACAGGTGGTTTGCGTTAAAAACGGCTGTGTTTTAGGCTATGTTTACGATGTGGAGTTCAACACGGCAAACGGCTCTTTAAGCGCGCTTGTAATACCGGGCAGACCGCGCGCCTTGGGGCTTTTCGGGCATGATGAGGATATAATAATCCCCTGGTCGGAAATTGAGGTTATAGGGCAGGAAACAATACTTGTAAACACCGATTCCGAGCGGTATATTTCCAAACCGCAAAAAGGTTTTTTCGGCTGAAATATTTGTTAAATTATTTATATGAAAAATGCGCAAAATAATTCAGGGAAGTGATTTTTCTTGAAAATTTTGCGCGTTTTTTTTAAGTGTGTTTTTATACTCGCGCTGCTGCTTGATATTGCGGTTTTCGGCGCGGTTATATATCTTAACGGAAGCATAAGCGATGATTATAAAATAAAAAAAGGGGACGGGCTTACCTTTAATACCGCCGTTCCGATTACCGCCGAGTACGAGGGCTTAAAGCTATCGCAAACCGGCAAGACCGAAAAAATAGGCGAGGAATTTGACGTTAAGCTGAAAGCCTTCGGAATAATTCCGTTCACCACCGTTAATGTTGAGGTGGTGGACGAGCTGCACGTTTCGGTTTTGGGCACGCCGTTCGGTATGAAACTTTATACCGACGGGGTACTGGTAATTGATATTACAACGGTTGAAACCGCGTCGGGCAGCGTATGCCCCGGGGAAAACGCAGGGGTGAAAAAAGGCGATTATATCCTCTCGGCAGACGGCAAGCAGGTGCTTACGAACGAGGAATTAAGCGCCGCCGTGGCGGCATCCGGCGGAAACAGAATAAAACTTGTAATAAAGCGCGGCGGCGCGCAAAAAACGGTGTATGTAACGCCGGCGCTTTCAAAAGAAACAGACAGCTACCGCATAGGGCTTTGGGTGCGCGACAGCTCTGCGGGAATAGGAACACTCACATTTTACAGCCCCGCAACAGGCGTGGTTTGCGGGCTGGGTCACGGCGTGTGCGATGAGGACACGGGCGACCTCTTGGAGCTTAAAAACGGCGAGCTTGTTTCCGCCGAGATAATATCGGTTGAAAAGGGGAGCAGCGGCAGCCCCGGGCAGCTAAGGGGTAAATTTACCTACAGCACAATAGGCAAGTTCGACTGTAATTCCGAAAAAGGCGTTTACAGCGTTTTAAAGGGCAAATTAGGCTTTTCACGCCTTACAGAAACAGCGCTGAAGCAGGAGGTAAAGGACGGCGAGGCGCAAATTCTCTGCACGGTAGAGGGCAAGGAGCCTAAGTTCTACTCCTGCCGCGTTAAAAAGCGCAGCTCGGCGTACCTTTCCGCCACGCAGAATATGACGGTGACCGTAACCGACCCCGAGCTTTTAAATATTACGGGCGGAATTGTGCAGGGCATGAGCGGCAGCCCTATTTTGCAAAACGGAAAGCTTATAGGCGCGGTGACACACGTTTTAATAGACGACCCGACGACGGGTTACGCCATTTTCGCAGAAAATATGCTGAAAGAGGCGGAAAACACCACCGGAAATACAAGGCAGAAAAAGGCGTCCTGATAAATAAAATCAATAATGAATATATTATCTCTTCTTACAAATAATAACAACACGATTAAAAAAGGAGATTTTAATATATGAAAGCCACAGGAATTGTAAGAAGAATCGATGATTGCGGTATAATAACACAAAGAGGATTATGCCGCATAAACACTGGGGTTTTGCTGATTTTGTCCAAGAATTAGGTTCGAGGCCCGGGCATAATTCGACTTTAATATGCCCGAAAGGAGGAGCCAATTTATAGGCAGCCGAGCAAAACATATTTAATAACCTGTCACACAGAGAAGCCGAATGAGCACTGAAACTCATTCGGCTTTTCCTATTTCGAGGAGGATAAGGATGAAAAAGCAAGGCGTACTGATTTACGATGATGTGATCGGTCGGATGGACATTCGTTTCGGGCTGCTGGATTACTACGGCGGCCTTCACTGCGGAGAACGGTTGGAGGTGCTGCTTGACGGAGAGTGGATCCCGACGAGAATCGAACTCGGTGAGTTCTGGTATCTCAAAGGCGTGAAGCTGATCAAGCTAAACGGACTGATCGTAAGAATCGAAGACTGATACTATGTGACGACGGAATGGTCGTCTTTTTTATTATTCCAAGGAAGGAGGCGCTGATGTTGAAATGCTTGATGAAGTATGAATGGGTAAAGCTCCGAAGAGATACCCTGCCGGTCGGCAAAGGTATTATGGGTGCCTGGGCAAAGCTTGCCGCCCGAGCTGCATTTCGCAAAGGACATGCCTCCTACTGTGGCCATAAGAACGCTGTGAGCCCCGGAATGTGGTCCGGTGGTATTGTCGGGCTGAAGAGTATTCTCGGCATCAAAAGCCGCGTACAGGCTTTAGAAACACTGGATAGGCTATCAGCCCTCGGTTATCTGAAATACACGCTGGACAGCAAAACCAAAAAGCTGACCTATCAATTAACGGATTGGGTCGTAAAATGCTCCGGCGAGGAGTGCATGAACGGAACCGTGTATGCCACAGACGGTTTTGGGTTTCTCTGCCTCCCCCGCAATATTACGCAGCGACTTGCCGAGGAGCGATATATATTCGATGAAGCAGACGCATGGCTGGATCTCTGGTGCCACACAGTATCAGAAGAACCGAGCAATGCGTTTTCTTTTATAGCGCCGGCTGTTCAATACGGCAATTACGGCGCCATATTAACTATGGAAAAACTGGGTCAGCGCTGGGGCTGGGAAAAGACAAAGGTATGGAGATTTTTCAAAAAGCACGGGGATGTCTTTGCACTGTACCGTCTTCCCGGCTCTTACGGCTGCCTCGTTTTCAATAAATCGTATCCGATGGATACTGAGGTTTCCTTGCCTGAGCAGGCAGAATTCCTGCGTATTCTTGACGGAATACGTATTTGGGGTGCAAATACGCACAAGGTAGGCAGTGACAATGAACACATCAACCGGCTGGTCGCATGGTACAGCAGAAATGCCGTGGAAAAGTCGATTGACAATGTGGAAGAAAATCGCGTTGCACTTTCGGACAGTATAATACGCGCGTATTTTTCTCCGTGTTGGAACTGTAAGAATTGTGAGAATGTCTGCCGGAGTAAAGAGTATTCCGGATTCAAGGTACAGGAAACGAATAAAATCCGCGGGCCGTGCAGGCCGACGGATATCACCAAAATCGCAAAGGAGATGTTTTATCATGAGCAAACAGGATGAACTGCAATATGAGCAGCAGGAAAAACGAATACAGGCGCAGTCAGACGCTTTTATCACACTTCTGACAAAGCGAGGCATCTTGGGAGACAGCCAGATCGACGATGCACAAAAGCGTGCTGCCAGACAGGAAAAGACAAAAAACTGCTATCACAACACGCTGATGCTTCTCCAACACTATCGCACGCTGGTGTGGATGCTGGAATGCTTCCCCGAGACGGTTGCTGCCGAGCTTGACCGGCCGTTTGAAGGTGTGGACAAGCTGATCGAGGAGGTGGATGTCGAGGTGGCGCTGGGCAACAAGAAGATTGAAAGCCGGATGCAGGGTATGCAGAAATCTCGCCTGTTGATGGATCGGCTCAACGAGGCACTGACCGTGCTCCGAAAAAAGCCGGACAACGGCGAACGGCTGTATAATCTCATCTACACAGCCTACATAGCCCCGGAGGTGCTCAACCATCAGGAGGTTTTGTATCGACTGAACCTGTCGTCACGGAACTTTTATCGCTATCGCCAGCAGGCCATTTCCGTTCTTTCCATTCGCTTGTGGGCGACAGCTGCGCCGGATGTGGACTTTTGGCTGGAGATGCTGACGCTTCTGGAAGGGCTGAAATGAGGTGAGCTTTGAGAAGTATTTCACTCGATTCCATTGAAATGTTGGCAGATTTATCTGCGAACATTTCAACAAAGCCCTTGATTTTTCTCTCGCACTGGTGTATAATACCCGTTGAAAAGTAGCATGATAATACCAGCAAGTTTTCAATGGAGGTTGGGTTATGGAAATAAAACGAGATCGCTATTTGAAGAAAATCATCTCCTCTATGTGGGATGGTCAGGTAAAGGTGATCACCGGTATTCGCAGATGCGGCAAATCCTATCTGCTTCGCAATCTGTTCAAGAGTTACCTTCTCAGTGAGGGTATTGCCGAAGATCACATTCTGTCCTTTGAACTGGATTTGACGCGTGATATTCGCTATCGCAATCCGCTGGAGCTTTCGGCTCATGTTCGTGAGATCGTGGAACGTAGCGCAGACCAATACTATCTCTTTGTAGATGAGATTCAGATGTCCGATGAGGTTCCGAATCCCTACAATCCGGACGGCAAGAAGATTACCTTCTACGACGCGCTTAACGATTTGAAGTCCTTGTCCAACTTAGACATTTATGTGACCGGAAGCAACTCCAAAATGCTGTCCTCTGATATACTGACCGAGTTCCGGGGCCGCAGCGATGAGATCCGTGTGCATCCGCTTTCCTTTGCCGAATACTACTCGGCTGTTGGCGGCGATAAGCAGGATGCTTTTGACGATTTTGCTTTCTATGGCGGTATGCCGCTGATCCTGTCCCGGCCCACAGACACCGCAAAGATGGCTTATCTGAAATCGCTGTTTTCCGAGGTTTATTTGAAGGACATTGTAGAGCGGAAGAAGATCAAGCGTGAGGATGTGCTGTCTGCGATTCTTGATCTGCTGTGTTCGTCCATCGGCTCCCTAACCAATCCGACGAAGGTTGCAGCCACCATCAACACAGTTCAGAAGCGCAGCGGTGAGAATGTCGTTGCCTTGAACACCGTGAAAGCCTACATGGATCACTTATCGGATTCCTTCCTTTTCACCGAATGCAAACGCTGGGATGTCAAGGGCAAGAGCTATTTTGACTATCCCAACAAATACTACTGTGAGGACATTGGACTGAGAAATGCCCGTATCGGCTTCCGCCAGCAGGAAATGACGCACATCATGGAGAACATCATTTTCAATGAGCTGATGATCCGTGAATGCTCCGTTGACATCGGCATCGTCTATGGCAATGAGAAAAATGCCAAAGGAAAGGTCACGCCGGTTGCGCGGGAAATCGACTTCATTGCAACCTCTGGCGGTAAGAAGACCTACATTCAGTCTGCCTATGCGCTGGGAACGGAGGAAAAGGCAATCACCGAAAACAAGCCTTTTGCGCTGACCGGCGATTCTTTCCCGAAAATCATCGTGCGTCATGACATTCGCAAGCGCTGGTATGATGACAATGGCATTCTCAATATCAGCGTCATCGACTTCCTGCTGGATGACACGCTTGTCTGAATCCATTGCACTTGCATCTGCTTTTTGATCGATAAAGAAATTGTCCCGTCGGTGCCCATAAAAAGGCGAAAAGTTGGCACATGATAGCCGATGACACGGGAAAGCAAATGTGCTAAAATAATATCGTCCCAAACTGGGATCGGGCGAAACCGACGCCGTTTCTTGAGCTGAAAAGCTTTAAGAGACGGCGTTTTTTGCTGCCCAATACCGAAGAAAGGAGGGCTAAACGCATGAACAGACAGCTTCGGCTGCGCGATGGAAAGATCAAAACCGCATACTGGTCGCTTGTGGGCGTTGTGGCGGCACTGCTCGTTTCGACACAGGCGGTATTCGCCGCAGATATGTGGGATCGTTTTTCGATGATCATGAAGGATATCTACGGAGAGCTTGTGGCGATCAGCACCATCGTGGCAGTCACCGTAGCCGCTATCGCCCTGCTGGTACGCATGATATCGCGCAATCAGCGAGCCGTCGACGAGGCGACGAGCTGGCTCAAGAGGATCGTGATCACTTGGATTGTTCTGAATTCTCTCGGCTTTATCGTTGCCTATCTGCAGCCCCTTATCAGCGGCGGAAACTACAACCCGTAACAGATCCGGTCAAGCGGAAAGGAGGTGAACATCTATGCTTGACTGGATTTTTGAAGGAATCGTCACCTGGATCAGCAGCGTTGTGTCAGACATGATGGATGCGGTGTCCGGGCTGTTCCTTCAGGCACTCGGTACGGATATGACGGCAATGGAAGAATACTTCCCGTTTGTGTCTAAAGCCTTTACCGTAATGCAGTACACCGCATGGGCTCTGTTGTTTTTGATCACAGTCTGGCAGTTATTCCGTGTATTCGGAGGCCCTGTAACGGAGGCGGAAAACCCGTGGGTACTGCTTGGCAGAAGTGCGTTATTCGCCTTTCTGATCGGATATGCCAAGCCGATTTTCCTGTTGACGCTGAAAATCGCAACAGCGCCGTATACGGCACTCATGGACATTCAGATGACGGCGGAGGACTTTACCTTTGCCGGAATCGAGCAGGCCCTTCAAAACGGGCTGACCAGTCTTATCGCCACCATCTCGGTGGTCGGATTGCTGCTGCTCACCATACTGGAAATTGCGCTGGGCTGGAACTATTTCAAGCTGCTGCTTGAAACGGTGGAACGGTACATCGTTGTCGGTGTGCTGTGCTACACCTCACCTCTCGCCTTTTCTATGGGCGCATCCAAAGCAACAACGCCGGTATTCCGGTTGTGGTGTCGGATGGTCGGGTCGCAGCTATTGCTCCTTGTGATGAATGTCTGGTTCCTGCGTGGCTTTTCAACCTCGGTTGGCCAGTACATCGGCACAGGCGGCGCCTTGTCCAACGGAAACGGCAATGTGTTCCTGTGGCTGTTCTGTGCAGTGGCGTTCCTCAAAACGGCACAGAAATTTGACAGCTATCTCGCGGCAATGGGACTGAATGTAGCCCAGACCGGCTCCGGTATGGGCATGGAACTGCTAATGGCTGCACGAGTGATCACCGGCGTGGCCGGAGGCGCAAGGAGCGCCGGCAGCGTGTTCCGCGGAGGCAGTGCCGCAACCGGGACAGGCGCAGCAGCAACAGGGTTCGCTGCAGGCTTTGCCAACCGTTTCAAGGGCAATTCGTATGTCCGTGATGCGGTCGTGGACGGCGGCACAAGAATGGGCGCCGGCGGAACGATCGGCTTTGTCGGTCGGGCTTTCGGCGGTATGGCAGCCCGTAACGGCGCCACATTGACCGGAGAATCCATCTCTTCCGTAGCGTCCAGAACACCGAATGTGTCCGGTTCTATCGGCGGCGACATTGCCAACCGCAGTCTCGGCAATTATATGCCGCATATGAAAGGCATTAATCTTTCGGATACGCAGATCACCGGCGGACATATCTCCACAAAGGCAATCGGTGCCGACGGGAAAGAAACGGCTGTCGAGATGTTCAACGCTTCCCAGTTTGAAAAGCCGGACGGTCCGCACGCCGTTGTCAATGCCTCGGACGGCAGTCAGTGGTATCAGATGGCCAGCGGTTCCGGAGCCGGAGCATTTTATGATGCACCCGTATTCAGCGGCAATTCCGCTGAGGCGGCGCAGGTTGCAGCCGCATTCCCGGACGCGGACGGTGCAACGCTCAGAACGGTCGGAGACGGTGTCATTGAGGCATCTTCGGACGGCGGCGTGAGCAGATGGTACAACAGTGCATATTATGACGAGCCGGATGCACCGCATTCCACAATCCAGGCGGCCAACGGCGTAGAGTGGTACGCCATGCAGCAGCACGCAGAAACGCCTCCCTTTGAGGCGGGCGACGCGGCGGATGGCTATAATCGGGCACAGTTCCAAAGCTTTATGCCGGGCTATGAACAGCCGGTCACAAGCGTGGATGGATCCGGTCGTATGGACGGGCATTTTGAGGTCCGGCATGAAAACGGATCCGGCACGATGTTCTATGATACATCGCAGTATGCACCTCCCCGCGGTGACTATCAGGTATATGAAGATGTCCACGGCAGCCAGTGGTACGCAGTACACGGCGAGGCTGCAGTGGAACGCAAGCCGGTTTATGAGAACGGAAAACCGGTCTATGACGGCGATAATGTACGCACCGTTTCTACGGAAACCGTGCGGTACAAAAGCACACCGTCCCGTTATGGTGAGCCAAAATCCCGTGATCAAACGGAGATCAAGTCGCCAAGGCGGAAACGATAAACGGCAGACAGCCGGATCGGATCACTGCATTCGGTTCGGCTGTCTTCCTATATAAAAGAGAAAACAAGCCTGCCTTTGGCAGTTTGAATACGGAGGTGAAAGAATGGCAGAGCCGCAAAAGCAGCAAATGGGAGACGGTTCGGATAATATCGGTCAAGCGGCCGGTCAGGCGGCAAAAGCCGCAAAAAATGCCGGAAAACAAGCCGCAAAGCAGGCGGCGAAAAAAGGAGCGGAAGCAGCAGCCAATGCCGCTGCGGCAACCGTAAAGGCCGGTGTGGATGGCGGCAAAGCCGTGGCAGAAATTGCAGCCGGTACAGCCGCCGGTGGTCCTTGGGGTGCGATTATCTCCGCCGCATGGGCGATGCGGCATACCCTGTTTAAAATTCTGGTCTGCTTGTGCCTATCGGTGGTTTTCCTCATTGTTATGATCGTAGAGCTGCCCGGGATCATCATCAATAAAGCGCTCGGTATCGACGGCAATGAGCCGACGGTATCCATCACGGAGATCTATGAAAATCTCTCTGAGACGGTTTCGGACATTGTCCATGCTGGGTACGACGCTTCGATGGCTGAGGTGGAACGCCTGATTTCAGACGGCGGCTATGACCGGGAGCTTTCAATGAATGCGCTGATCAATTATGCGCAGAGCTCGGCCGGGTACGACACCGCCTATATTTTGTCGGCATATTCCACTTCGGTGGAACAGCTCAGCAACGACCCGGAGGATATGAAAAAGAAGCTTGACGGCGTGGCAGCCAAAATGTTTCCCGTAACCTCGGTTGAGCGAGAAAATGAAGTAATCACGCCGGTCGCTTACTATACCTATAAGCCGGTCACGATAACCGTGGTAACGAAAACGGTTAAGACCGGAATGATCAACGGCATCCCGCAATACCGTTATGAAACGGCGGAAACGACCTACTATTTGCAGGATCAGCAGTTGTCATCCGATACACAGATCGAGGTGGATGCATACGCAGCCGTCACCCTGACGCTCCCCGTATACAGCGGCAGCAATATCACAGGCACACGCAAGGCAACCTATTATCAGTACACGGGCAAAGAAACGCTTACGCCGGAAAAGAAAACCGTTAAATATCTGGAATGCACCATTCATCCCTTTGACAATACGGTGATTTCCACGGCGTTCGGGCTGGATCTGAACGCCTCCTATAACGGTTTGGAAACCACATACGGCGATGTGATCCACTCCCGAGCCTTGGCCCTGAAGAAAACGCTCTACGGAACAGCCGGAAACGGCAGCACCGTTCCGCTTACTGATGTAGAGCAGATCGCCTTCCTCGCCCGTCAGAATTGCAGCGAAACACGAAAGCACATTGTCAAAACCGGGCTGTCCCTCGTCGGGAAGGTGCCATACTTCTGGGGCGGCAAATCGGCAGCCGGATGGAATGATGAATGGAATACGCCGAAGCTCGTTACAGCCGCCGGTTCCACAACGACCGGCACGATCCGCCCATTCGGCCTGGATTGCTCCGGCTTTTCAGACTGGACCTATAAAACGGCTGTCGGCGTCAGCTTGAACGGTGCCTCCTGGAGCCAGTGGGACGAATCCTATGCCATTACCGCCGAAGAGCTTTTGCCCGGTGATCTGGGATTCCTGATGGATGACGACGGAGGCGGATGGAATCATGTGCTTATTTTTGCCGGATACGGTGAAAACGGCGAGCGTATGTGGGTCCATTCCTCCGGTGGTGAGGGCGTGATCTTCAATACGCCGAGCTATGAGGCCGGACTGGCACTGCGCCGACCGAAGAATGTAGATTTCGGTGATACACCGGGATAAAAAAGAACGGAGGAATCATGGAAGAAAAAGAATTCAATACAACCTTTGCCATTCCTGCAAACTATACCGACTCCGGAAAGATATTCGGCGGAATGCTGGAACCGCGGAATGCGGTCGAGGCACTGATTCTGATATTGGCCGTCGGATATCCGGAGTTGATGTTGATCCCGATGGCAACCACAATACGCATCGTTGTGATGACCGTTACGCTGATTCCAATCGGGATCCTCGCCGCTATGGGCATTGACGGCGATTCGCTGTTCCAGTATGCAGGGCACATTATCTGCTATCTGGCGCACAGAAGAAAACTGCATTTGAGAAGGGTGGGATACAAATATGACCAAAGACAGCTCCGCAAAAAGAAAAGCAGGAAAAAGAAAGCCTGAAAAGCTGAGCTTTACCCAGGATTTCATTCCGATCAAAAATCTGGAGCACGGCATTATTGAGACGACCGACGGGCGGTATATCAAAATCCTTGAAATTGAGCCTATCAACTTTATGCTGCGCTCGGAGGAAGAACAGTATGAGATCATCTGCTCGTTTGCAAGCTGGCTGAAAATTTCGCCGGTGCATCTGCAGTTCAAGAGCATTACCCGCAAAGCTGACTCCGAAAAGCATATAGCTATGCTCCGAAATGAAATGGAAACCGAGGAAAGTGAGCAGTGTAAGAAGCTCAGCGAGGGATATATCCGACTCATTAAGGATGTGGGAAGCCGTGAAGCGCTGACGAGGCGCTTCTTTTTGATTTTTCGATACGAAGAATTGCGGCGTAATGAAAACAGCGACTACGGACAGATCTGCAGCACACTGCTGACCGCCGAGCAGAATGCCCGAGCCTACTTCATGCAGTGCGGCAACAATATCCTTCAGCCGAAGGATCCCGACGAAGCAACGGCGGAGATTTTATATATGTTTTTCAATCGCCGTTCCTGTGTGGAGGAGCCGTTTCATTCCCGCGTCGACCGCATCGTCTTAGACACGATGGCGGCGAAAAACAAGGTCATCGGGATTGATCCGGTCCCGCATATCCGTATGGCGCATTTTATTGCGCCGCGCGGAATTGACCTGCCGCACCGCAATTATATCATTATGGACGGGCTCTACTACTCCTTCCTGTATATCAAAGGAAACGGATACCCGAATAAGGTCCGCGCCGGATGGATGTCCTCCCTCATCAACGCCGGTGAAGGTATTGATGTCGATGTGTTTCTGAGGCGGGAAAACCGCAGCAAGACCATCGACAAGGTTGCCCAGCGCATCCGCCTGAACCGCACGAAGCTTAAAAGTATGCAGGACACCTCGACCGACTATGAGGAGCTTGCCGGTTCCATTCAGGCCGGATATTTCATCAAGCAAGGGATCGCCAATTACAACGAGGACCTTTTTTATATGTCGGTGTTCGTGACCGTGTCCGCACGGACCTACGAAGAACTGATGTGGCGCAAGCAGCAGATGACCGATATGCTCAAGTCTATGGATATGTATGTCAGCGACTGCAGTTTTCAGCAGGAGGACGCCCTGCGCACGGTGATGCCGTTTCTGCAGATATCCCCGAAGCTTGAAAAGAAATCCAAGCGGAATGTGCTGACCAGCGGTGCGGCCTCTACCTATTTGTTCACATCCTTTGAGATGTCGGACGATACCGGCGTGCTGCTCGGAATCAACCGCCATAACAACTCGCTGTGCATTGTCGATCTGTTTGACACGAAGAAAAATAAAAATGCCAATCTGAACCTGCTCGGTACCAGTGGCGCCGGAAAGACTTTTACCATGCAACTGCTGGCACTGCGTATGCGTATGCGTGGCATTCAGTGCTATATCATTGCTCCTATCAAGGGACATGAGTTCCGGCGAGCGTGCAACCGCATCGGTGGTCAGTTTATCAAAATTGCACCGGGCTCACCGCACTGCATCAATATTATGGAGATCCGACACACCATCAGTCCAGAGATGGAACTGATCGATGAGTTGGATTACAGCGAGATGGACTCCCTTCTGGCGCAGAAAATTCAGCAGCTGATGATCTTCTTCTCACTGCTGATTCCGGACATGACCAACGAAGAGGAGCAGATGCTGGATGAGGCGCTGATCCGTACCTATGGCAAGTTCGGTATCACGCATGATAACGATTCGGTCTATGAGGACCGCAATGCCGTTCCGCCGAAGATGAAGACCATGCCGATCCTCGGAGATCTGCATGAGGAACTGCAAAAGAATGAAATGACCAAGCGCATCGCCGTCATTGTCAGCCGCTTTGTCACCGGCTCGGTGCAGTCCTTCAATCAGCAGACGAATGTGGACCTGTCCAATAAGTATATCGTTCTCGACCTGTCGGAGCTGAAGGGCAAGCTGCTGCCTGTGGGTATGATGATCGCCCTTGATTATGTCTGGGATAAAATCAAAAGCGACCGCACAAAAAAGAAGGCCATTATGATCGACGAGATCTGGCAGCTGATCGGTGCCGGTTCCAACCGGATGGCGGCAGAGTTCTGCCTGGAAATATTCAAGGTCATCCGAGGCTTCGGCGGCGCGGCGATTTCCGCAACGCAGGACCTGTCCGATTTCTTCGGATTGGAAGATGGTCGCTACGGTCGGGCAATTATCAATAATTCCAAAAATAAGATCATTCTGAATCTGGAACCGGACGAAGCGGAGTTTGTCCGGGATACGCTGAAGCTTACGAAAACCGAGATCCGTTCCATTACCCGCTTTGAACGCGGCGAGGCGCTGATCTGTTCCAACAACAGTAAGGTGCCTGTCATCATTAAGGCGTCCAAAGAGGAACAGGAAATGATCACGACCGACCGTGCCGAGCTGGAAGCCATTCTCAAGGAGCGGCAGCATGAGGCGGATTAACAGTGCGTATTTTGCACGGAATACGCATTTTGGCGCAAATGAGTACAAAAAGGAGGTGGTTATCGTGCTGTTGACCGATGAACAGTATGTGGTCAAATGGCTCTCGCAATACGGAGCCTTGCCCCGTGCGCAAATCATAAAGATGCTGCAAAAGCCGCCGCAGACGGCAGAAAAAATCCTGCGGAATCTGAAAAGGCAGATGCGTATCGCAGATGTTTCCGGTGGTTATTATATCGGGCTTGACCCGATGTGCCAGCCGGATCAGCGGATGATCCTGGCAATATGGGTGCTGCTCCGATTCATTGACAAGGTGGAACCGATGGCGCATTATCCGGCGGTCTACCCGTCGCAGCTATTTTTCCTGAAAGAAAATGTCGGCTATGAGATCGTGGTGCTCTATGACGGCGAGCAGAATCTGCTGAAGCTGCTTCAGCCCCAGGAAGATATGAAATATATCGTTGTGGTGCCTCGGATCGATATGGTGAGCACTGTTCGGCCGCCGAATGCGCCGTGTCTGTTCGCCACAGTGGATTTTTGCGGCCAGGACGAACCGGAAGTTCGTTTTTACAGTGAGGAGGCGACCGAGCATGAAGGCTGAAACAACTTATATGAAGACGCTCGGCAAAGTAGAAGCCAAGCTGTCCCGCATGAAGGAACAAGCTGCTGCCGTCCGCTGGTTTTACGAAAACGGAAACCTTCCGGAAAGCTATAACCGGGCGCTTCGGCTTGAGGAACTGTCCGAGCAGACAGTCCTTCTCACCCGTGTCCTTCCGGCCTACACCGGAGCAGTCGGGGCAACAACTCAAACGGATGCGATCATATCCGATACGATTCCTGTTGAAGTTGGATTTACGGCCGAGGGATGGTTTTCCATTCGTATTCCGACACTGCTGCCGAAGAAAGCATCCGGCTCAGCGGACTATATCAGGTCTTATCTTTATCCGGCTATGCGGAAGTTCTTTGAGGGTAAGCCTCCGGTCCGCTTTCGGGATTGCGTGCTTGCCTACCGTCATGTGTACGATAGAAGCCGCCCGGAACGGGCCATGCGTGATCACGATAATATCGAAACCAATATGGTCACGGATATTCTGGCGCTGTATGTTCTGCCCGACGATCACCCGGCAGTTTGCTCGCATTACTATTGCAGCGCTGCCGGAAGCGAGGACCGCACGGAAGTCTATGTGATTCCCAAACACGACTTTCCCGTGTGGATGGCCGAAGAGAAAACGCTGCCGGATAAGGGGGTAAAGCTCTATGAAGCCCGCTTTTGTTAAGGAGAAAATCTTATGTAAAAACCGCCGTTTTCCGCCCCGGAAAACTTACATAAGAAGTTGGGAGTCGAAAACGCCCGGTATAGCGGCGATTTGGGGCAGATTTCACGGCGGAAATTCCGACAAAGAGAGCAGTCATGTGGTCGGAATTTCTTACAAAGCGAGGTGATGCGCCTATGCAATACTTCCGCCCGGGCAGTCAGCTCCGGCAGCTCATCACCATGCTTTCCATCGTCGGTGAATATCCGATTCGTTCGCTCTACCTGCTCGGCAATGAACGCGCTTACAAAGCCCTGGTTCATAAGCTCACCACATCGGAAACATTCCGCATCCCTCAAACGGAAACGGAACTGACCACACGCCTGCTTACCGTTACCGGCAAAGGTAACAGCAGATCTGTGCGCTTTTACAAGGGTGCTCTCCCCATACTGGATTGGCTTCACCCTGACGCTTACCGGTATTACATGGACGCCTTTTGGGACCACAAATTCCCCGGGAATGCCGCACACCGGGACAGAAACCACCGTGTTGCCGAAGCTGCGGCTATGTGTATGCGCTCAGGTGTTGAATGCCGACCATATATGCTTCCTATTCTTCAAAACCGGACCATCACCAAGCGGATCCCCGATGCGCCCTGCTTTTATCTTGCCAAAGAACTGAAGAAGCTCGGCGAAGCGGAGATGAACAAAACGATGTTTACCCGGATGGTGGGAACAGCCTATCTCGGGCAGCGCCCATACGCCGTTTATAACACGCGCAGCGCCGTGATGAAATGGAGCGGCAAGGGCGAGTTCAAAACTCTGCACAGCGTCATTGAGATCAGCCGCTTGAATGCCGGCACCGATGCAGCGCCGGCCGCCATTTTATTTGGTCAGTCTGAGAGCGTCGCGCTGAAGACACTGCTGGAGTCCGACACAACCAAGCGGCCCGAATTTCGGTTTGATGCAATCTACCGTAATCTGTATTTCATCCCCATGGATGAGCACGGCATTCGTCAGCTGCGGCTGATGACAGTACCCGATTGGAAAGAACGGCTTTTGGAGCTTCTATTTGACCCGGAGGTGCGAACCTATGACCGCGGGCTGTTTGAGTATGACGCAAAAATCGGTGATGCCTATGTGTTCTCGCATCTGGATGGAGATCTCGCAAGGCTGGTTCGCTTTAAGGAAGCCGTCCAGAATCAGCGTGGAAATTATGAGGTGCTGTGTTACCCATACCAGATGACATTTATCCGGGAATATCTCGGGAACCACGTAACAATAAAAACGATTGGGCTTGACGCTGTGGAAGCAGAACTCGACCCGGAAAGGAGGGATTTATTTGAACGATAAAAACCGCAAGATAGCCATTATCATCGCCGCCATACTGGGATGCGTCGGGCTGTTCTATCTGGGCGGCATGCTTGGCCAATTGCTCGGCAACTACGCAGCGTGGATGGACAGCGGCGGCGTTTCCGGCGAGAGCACGATGAAGCCGGTAAGCTGGAACCCGCTGATTTGTTTTCCGGCGGCTTTCAGTGGGAACGGGATCAAAGGCATCCTGATGATCCTGCTGATCGCCGGCGCCATCTTCGCCTATGTGAAGCTTCACGATAAGTTTGACGGGAAGCAGCATGATCCCCGCGGCTTTGCCAGAAGCAAATCCGGTATCTACGGCACGGCATCCTGGATGGACGAAAAAGAAATGAAGGAAGTTCTGGAAATATCCCCGGTCCCCGATGCCAAAGGTACGATCCTCGGCGAGTACAAGGGTAAAGCCGTCTGTATGCCGGAGGACACCAGACTCAACCGCCATATCGCCGTTTTCGGTGCATCCGGTACCATGAAGTCGCGCGCGATCATCCGCAATGCGTTGTTTCAGGCGCTGCGGCGCGGCGAGTCCGTGATCGTAACCGACAGCAAGGGCGAGCTTTATGCCGATACCTCGGAAATGTTCCGAAACGAAGAATATGATGTGAAAATCTACAATCTCGTATCCCCTGAGCACGGCGACTCATGGAACTGTATGTCAGACCTGAACGGCGACACGCTGATGGCGCAGGTACTGACCAATGTCATTATCGGCAACACCAGCTCGGGTAAAGGCGATCACTTCTGGGACAACGGCGAAGGCAATCTCTTGAAGGCGCTGATCCTGCTCATTGACCAGGATCGGACACGAAGCCCCGATATGAAACATCTCCCCGCCGTATATCAGCTGCTCACACAAAACAGCGAACGGCAGCTGACCGCTATGTTTGACAAGCTGCCGCTTGACCATCCGGCACGGGCGCCGTTTAATTTGTTTGCCCAGTCCAGTGATACAGTGCGCTCCGGCATCATACTGGGTCTGGGGACCCGTCTTCAGGTGCTTCAGAATCAGGCGGTCCAGCGGATCACGAGTCAGTCTGACATTGACCTGACGGCACCCGGCAGAAATAAGTGCATCTATTACATTGTGCTGAGCGATCAGGACGCTACGATGGCGTTCCTGTCATCGCTCTTTTTCTCATTCATGTTCATCAAACTGACTCGATATGCCGACGGTCGCCCGAACGGCCGCTGCGATGTGCCCGTCAATCTGATACTGGATGAGTTTAACAATGTGGGCCGCATTGGAGGCGCGGAAGACGGATCCGATTTTGCCAGATCTCTTTCTGTGGTACGGTCGAGAGATATCCGAGTCATGCTGGCCGTGCAGAGCCTCGGTCAGCTGCAGAATCGGTATCCCAAGAATCTATGGTCTGAGATCATAGGCAACTGTGACATTCAACTGATGCTCGGCTGCACCGATGATGTGACCGCCGAGTATATCTCAGCCCGGTCCGGTGATATGTCCGTGCAGGTCAATTCCACCATGACGGTCCGTCAGACCATCGCAGTGGCGCAGGTCATTCCCCAGTACCGTCATACCGAGGGCCAGGGACGCAGACGACTGCTCACACCGGATGAGGTTTTACGGCTTCCCAATGAAGAACTGCTCTGCATCATACGCGGGCACAACATTCTGAAGCTGAACAAACTGGATTTCACAAAGCACCCGATGGCAAAGCAGATTGTAAAGGCATCGGTATATGATTATAATCCGACAGCCGATACGATGATTCCCGAACCGATCCGGTCTGACATCGAACCGACGCCGCCCAAGAAAGCGGCGCACAGAAAAAGCTTATACAGCTCGGCACAACCACCGAGTGAATTTTAACAGACAAAGGAGGAAAATCTATGCCAACCAAAAAGAAAGCAGAGCTTCCCGAGGAGATGACAACTCCTTTGGAGGCGCAGGAACCCCAGACTGAGGAGAATATCACGGCATCACCTGCCGAAGGGGCACCGGATGACACCTGTGATACCTCGCTCTCCCAGACTGAAACAGATTCGGCGGATGCGGGCGCCTCTTCGACCGGAATTCCGGGCGGAGCTCTCGACGAACCGACGGAATCTCAGACTGAGGTCAAAAAGCCCCGCAGGCGCAAGAAGACCGAGCCGGAACCGTCCCAGTCTGACACAGAGCCTGAAAATGCACCGAATGCCAGGGAAGACGGCGTCGATGCGGCGTCAAAACCCAAGAGAAAACGTACTCATACCAAACCGAGCGTGTCGGTGCTGTCCATTGACGATCGTCCAACGGTCGAAACGGAGGCGGATAAGGCCAAGAATGACTTGCTCGACCTCATCGAGTCGCAGCGAAGCGGCCGTATCCTGAGCGGGACGATCCAAGGTGTGGAACAGTCGGCGGATAATCCACGTCATGCCTTTGCAGTCCTGTATCACGGTGAGTTCAAAGTCATCATTCCCGCTGCTGAGGCAGTGGAGCCGCCTGAAGATTATCGCGGGCGTGATCCGGACGAGGTACTTCATTACATGCTGACCAAGCGCCTCGGCGCCGAAGTCGATTACATCGTAAAAGGCATCGATCCCAAATCCGGTATTGCAGCGGCGAGCCGCCTTGAGGCTATGCGTGCCCGAAGGAAAGAAATGTATTTCGGCACAGACCGGGACGGCAACAACCGCATTTATGCCGGTGTTTGCGCAGAAGCCAGAGTTGTTTCTGCCATCCGTGCCGGAATCTTCATCGACCTGTTCGGTGTGGAGAGCTACATTCCCCTCAAGGAACTGAGCTACCAGCGCTGGATGGACGCGGCGGCCCATTTCCAGCCCGGACAGCGCATCCTCGTCAAGGTATTGGATGTGGATCGCAGCGACCGTGACCATGTCAGGGTTTCCGCCTCCGTGAAACAGGCGGGAGAAAACCCGTATGAGAAAGCCCTTCGCAGATACTCCGTTGGCAACCGTTATGTCGGTACTGTCAGCATGGTGGATGTGAACGGCGTGTTTGTGGCGTTGGACGGCGGCATCGACTGCCTGTGCAGTTATCCCAAACGGGGACGCCCGCCGAGAGGTGCCAGAGTCACCGTCCGGATCCTCGGGATCAACCACGAGACCAACCGGATCTGGGGTGCCATCACCCACATTGCCATGCCGCACTGATGAAAAAGAAAGGAGATTTTATGCTACATTGTGATCTGAGTCAGAAAGAACAGCATCGCAGAAAAGAGATCGCCGAGCATACCCGTCAGATGCTTCTGACGGAGCTGCCGATCGACAGTCAGGATGAAACTTCGATCATGGGTCGGTATCGGGATTATTACCTGCAGATCTCTTTTTCCGAGCTGCACCCGCTGATGGTGGTTTGTCTCGCCAAGGCGCTTACTCAACCGGGTACCGCAAAGCAGTGTCGGATCGCAAACGATCTGAATCTGAGAAGCGTGCTCGGAAGTCATGCTATCAACGATGAAGTCGGCTGCTATTCCTACCGTGCCACGCACTGGCTGGATACCGAGTTGGATGCCAAGCGATTTTACGAGATCCTCGACCGGTGCGTCGACGAAGCGGACCGCGGCTTTTATAAGCTTGCGTGCTGAGTTGTAAAATCCCAGACTCGTCCGTGTAATGATGGTAAAAACACGAACCGGGAGTATGCATCATGAAAAAGCTTTTGATTTTATCCTGCGCACTGGCATTCTGCCTGGCGCTTGCCGCCTGTCATACCACAGACTCGCCTGATAGTTCTGTTCCTTCTGGGAGTCCGAGCTCAGCAATTGCCAATGAGTCCTCTGCTCACCAGACTGAATCGGAGAGTTCCCTGGAGGAGAGCCAGACATCTCAGGATACGACCGTCACATCAGACCCAACCGAAAGTGAGACGACAGCCCCTGCCAAGCCGGCGGATCCCATGTCGACTACCGAACCGGAAAGCGAGAAGGCCCCTGAGTCTACGACTCCCCCTCAGACCGAGCCGGAAACAAAGCCTACGGAACCGCCTTCGGAATCCGCGAAAGCGTATGCCGGGGCCGAGGACACACGGGCGGTTGCTGATAAGGTGCTGGAGTACATCAACAGCTTCCGCACATCTTCCGCAGTCAAACTGCCGGGTCTTACGAGCTACGCTGAGTATCGAAGCCGACAGCTCATCCGCAATTTTGCGCATGATACAAACGATGAGCGTGCAGCGGCGACAGCGCTTCAGTATGGCGAGTATGTGGACCCGAGCGTCTACGGCGGCAGCGGCGAGCCGTACTACCGTGCAAATGCCAACGAAGCCATTGCAAAGGCCGGTTATGTCGGTACGGTGGACGAAGTTGCCTATCGGCTTGCGACCTTGGTCAGAAACAGTGCGGAGCACTGGTGCTATATCGGCTCGGCCGAGTATGGCTATATTGCCGTTGGCGTAACTTATGAAAGCGGTATGTGGTACTGCGACATCGCAGTTGCTGCCGAAAACACGGACAATCTTTAAGAACCATCAAGGAATTGTAGCCTCACCCAAAACGGTGGGGCTCTTTTCATATCCAAATCAAGAAAGGAAGATACCAAGATGAACAAGAAATTCACCTCACGCATCCTGTCAATGCTTTTGGCAGTGCTGATGCTCATCTCAATGCTGCCGACAAGCGTTTTTGCGGCACCGGCATCTGACATTCCGGCAGAGATGCTGGACAATGTTTTCCTCGACGCGCTGGAGTACACCGGCTATAAGGTACAGGCGCAACGAGATGACGGAACAATTTTCAAAAAGTACAGCGGCGGCGCAACCGCCTATCTCTCGAAAATCTCCTACGGGCTGAATAAGTACGGCACGGAAACCGTTGCAAAAAGCGGTACGGCAACCGGGCTCGCACCGGATATCGCCGGATTCGAGAGCAGCGGCCTTTGCTGTGCCTCTTTTGTTTCGTATGTGTACTACAACTATCTGCCGAACATTGCGGGCATTGACACCAGCAGTGCAACCCGCCCATACAATCTGCGTACCGCAACGGCATATAACGCCGCTGCGAATGCTTGGGTCAGTGCCGGTACGGCACGCCGCATCAGCTTCAGCCAGAATGCGAACGGCAACAATTTTATCCCCAGTGAGGATATCCCGATCGGGTCCCTCATCATTTTCAAACACATTCCGACCGGGGACATCGCCCATGTTGCCGTGTACGCCGGTTATTACAACGGAACCCACTTTGTTTTTCATGTCGGTAACGATAGAGGACCGGAAATCAGCTCCATCGTCGGCATGTCTAAGGGTGATTACCCTGAAGCCGTCGTACAGGTCGTTACTCCGGAATTCGTAGAGGCAGCCGGCAAAATCGAAGTTTATAAAAAGGATCCGAAGGGCGCAGCACTGAGCGGCGCCTATTTTATTGCCACCAATACCTCGACCGGAACAGAATATGCCATCGGTCCTACCGACAGCCGCGGCTACGCCTGCACCAAAGAGCGGCTGCCGTTTGGCACCTACAGGATCGTGGAAACGGTTTTTCCGACAGACTACACCTATTCGGGAACCAAGGAGTGGACTCGCACAGTCAGCGCTTCCAATAACGGCGTGGTAACGATCCAAGCCGTCAATGAGCTGAAAAAGGGCAATATTGAGGTCTATAAAAAATCGTCCGGTACCAATGAGGCGCTCAAGGGGGCCATCTTCACGGTCTACGATATGTCTGGCGCAAAGGTAACGACCATCGGGCCGACCAATGATCGTGGATATGCCAAATCCACAGATATTCCTTACGGCTCCTACCGAGTGGTCGAGACGACCTTCCCGTTCAACTATGAGCCGGACGGTCAGACGGAATGGAAGGTCACCATTGATACCGCACATGGCAGCTTGGCAACGGTCAAGGCCTATAACCGGCTCAAAAAGGGGCATATTGAAGTTCTGAAATCCGACGCCGAATCCGGAAAGGACCTCAGCGGTGCGGAATTCACCGTCTATGATTTGGACGGTACAGAGGTCGCCGTGATCGGGCCTACCGACAAAAACGGCTATGCCAAGTCTGGCAAGATCATCTATGGCGATTATATTGTGAAAGAGACCAAGGTCCCGCTCAATTACCAGCCGGACGGCGATGCACAGTGGAAAGTGACGATCGACGATAACAGTCCGCTTATCACCCTGGACATTGCCAACCTGCGCCAGTACGGTATGGTCAAAGTCCGCAAGACCGCCGAAGACGGCTTGGTGGATGGCCTGACTTTCCGCCTGACCGGCATCTCCGAATACGGTGAGCGTGTGGATATGACCGTTGCAACCAATGCGGTCGGTACGGCCGTGTTTGAGCGTGTCCCGATCGGTACGGATTACGCGCTTTCCGAAGAGAACACCCCAGAGCGATATGTGATCCCGGAGGTCCAGAATATTTCGGTCGAGTGGAATAAAGTAACCGAGCGCCAGTTTGATAATATCCTCAAGAAATGGCGTGCCGATGTCCTCAAGGTCGATGCCTCTCTTCGCGGCAATAGTGAGCATGGAACCACAAAGATGCTCTCGCTCGACTCAGACAGCATTGTGGAGAAACTCGGCTATCCTTACGGAGAAACCCAAGGCAATGCCACACTCGCCGGAGCTGTTTACGGTGTTTATCGTTATGATGAACTCGTGGACACCTATGTGACAGATAAAAACGGATATTTTCTGACCGACTACTACCCCTGCGGCGAGGGCTGGAACATCCGTGAGATCACGCCCTCGGAGGGGTATCTTTTGGATGAGACCGTCTACTGGCTCGGTGTGACGCCCGGACAGTATACGCTGGAGAAGAACACAGAAGAGTTGGATGTCTATGAGGACATCATCTTCGGCAGCCTGTATCTCATCAAACACATGGATGACGGCAGCACCGGTCTGGAGACGGTTGAGTCCGGAGCGGAATTTGAAGTATTCTTGAAGACCGCCGGTTCCTATGAGAGTGCCCGGGATACGGAACGGGACTATCTGACCACCGACAAGCATGGCTATGCCGGGACGAAACAGCTTCCTTACGGCATCTATACAGTCAGACAGACGAAAGGCACGGAAGGCTTTGAACTGGCAGCGCCCTTCGATGTTTTCATTGATAAAGACGGATGCTGCTATCAATATCTACTCAACAATGCGCCCTTTACCGGATATCTCAAGATTCAAAAGACGGATGCAGAATCCGGTCTGAGTATCCCGTATGCAGGCGCAGCGTTCCAGATTTATAACCCGGACGGTACCAGAGTTACCATGCAGTACACCTATCCGGAGCTGACGGAGATCGACACCTTCTACACCAACGCGGAAGGCTATCTGATCACTCCGGAAGTGCTTCCGTTCGGGAAGGGCTACTCCATTGTGGAGGTCAAGGCTCCGTATGGCTATGTATTGAACTCCGATCCGGTCTATTTTGATGTGACCGCAGACTCGGCGACCGAGGATGGCGGCATCACATTGATTGAAGTCACCCGTTCCAACATGCCGCAGAAAGGTATCATCCGTTTCTTTAAGACTGGCGAAGTATTCTGGACGGTCACGGAAGCGGACGGGATCTATAAACCGGTCTATGCGGTCAAGAGTCTGCCCGGCGCAGTGTTTGAGATCCGTGCCGCAGAAGATATTTATACGCTTGACGGCGTCATGCATTACGCAAAGGGCGAGATCGTGGATACGATCACGACTGAGTCTGACGGCGTGGCATCGAGCAAGGAGCTGTATCTCGGAAAATATGAGATCCGGGAGATCACCGCGCCGCACGGGATGGTTTTGAACGGCACGATTCAGACGGTGGAGCTGACTTACGCCGGTCAGGAGGTCGCCATTACGGAAACCGCCGGTAATCTCTATAACGAGCGTCAAAAGGTCAAAATTTCCTTGAGCAAGGTGCTGGAGCAGAACGAGCTGTTCGGCATCGGTATGAACGGCGAGCTGAAAAACATCATCTTCGGTCTGTATGCCAAGACTGACCTGGTTGCCGATGACGGGACCGTCATTCCGGCAGGTGGGCTCATTGAGATCGTGACCTTTGATGATAACGGCATGGCGACGGTCAGTGCCGACCTACCGCTGGGCAGCTATTACCTGCAGGAACGCAGTACGGACGAGCACTACATCCTGGACGACACCCATTATGAATTCGAGTTTTCCTACGGCTCGCAGGAAACTCATATGGTTGAGATTTCTGTCAACGGCGGTGATCCGATCAAAAACGACCTCAAGTACGGTATGATTTCCGGCCGCAAGGTCGATGAGGATGGACATGTGATCGCCGGTGCGATTTTCGGCCTGTTCCGCAATGATGAAAATGAGTATACGGCTGAAAATGCGTATTTAACGGCGGAAAGCGCACAGGACGGCACCTTCAAATTTGAAAAGGTGCCCTTCGGAACTTGGGTCGTTCGTGAGATCCAGCCGGCCAAGGGCTTTGTCCTCAATGAGAAGGCGTATCCGGTTACAGTGTCTGAAGACGGCGATGTGGTGAGCTTCCAGCTGGAGAACCGTTATATCCGCGGCAATATTGAGGGTACCAAGCTCGACGAGGACGGCAATGTGATCGCCGGTGCGGTATTCGGTTTGTTCCGTGAAGGTGAAACGGAGTTTACCGAGGAAACTGCCGTGCGTGTAAGCGAGTCTGACAGCAACGGTAAATTCCGCTTTGAAGATATCCGGTACGGGAAATGGATCATCCGTGAGCTGAAGCCGACGACCGGGTATGTGCTCAATGAAATGCCGATCGAGGTAGAAATCACCGAGGACGGCAAAACCGTTTTCATTACCGTCGAGAACAAATTCATTCGCGGTGACATCAAAGGCTATAAGGTCGACGAAGACGGAAAGTCGGTTGTGGGTGCGCTGTTTGGCCTTTTTACGGAGGATGATACGGAATTCACAGAGGAAAACGCCGTTCTGACGGCGGTGTCGGATGCAGACGGTATCTTCACCTTTAAGAATGTGCGATTCGGGAAATGGATCGTGCGCGAGCTGCAGCCCGCCGAGGGCTTCGTTCTCAACAAGACGGAGTTCCCTGTCGACATTACTACGGATGGTGCCATAATCGAGTTCAAGGCTGAGAACCGCCATATCTATGGCGCAGTCCATACGACCAAGGTCGATAAGGATTATCCCGACCATTTGCTTACCGGCGCTGTGTTTGAGGTGTACCGTGACGTAAACGGAAACAGGCAGTTCGATCCGGATGCGGACGAATTGGTTGGCACCCTTTCGGAGTGTGAACCCGGTTTGTATGAACTCGCTGAGCTGCGCTACGGCGGATACTTCCTCTATGAAAAGCAGGCACCTGTAAACTATGTCAAGGACAACGGATACTACTATTTTGAAATCGTAACTGATGGCGAGATGGTGAAAGTAGAGAATCAGGTCGGCATCGGCTTCATCAACGCTCATATGGTCGGCAGTCTGAAGATCGTGAAGGCCTCCTCGGACGACCGTGTGGAAGGCTTCAGCTTCCGTATCACGGGTGAGAATTACGATGAAGTTTTCACGACCGACGCAAACGGTGAGATCTTCATTGAACACCTGCGCATCGGCAAATATACCGTGACGGAGGTTGAGGACAGCGCCAGCGCCGGATATAAACGCCCGGATCCTTTTGAGATCGAGCTGGCCGCTGATGAAACGCTGACGGTCAATGTCCATAACGATAAGGTCACGACCGATCATCCGGGCAGCCCGAAGACCGGTGACAATTCTCATATGGCTCTGTGGGTGGGTCTGATGCTCGCAAGTCTTGGCGTCCTGGTCGGTACGATCCTATATTCCCGCAAGAAGAAGCATCTTGCAGACTGAAAAGGGAGGTAAGGCAATGAAAACAAAACTGGCAAAAGGCATTCTGCTGATCCTGTCGCTGCTTTGCATTCTTTGCGTTCCGGTCACACCGGTCTATGCAGTGCAGCAAGGCACGGACGGCAGCGAACTGCAGGTGGTAAAAGCAGAGCAGCTGGAGATCCAGCTTGGCACAGCATGGTCTGGTGTAGAGTTCCAGCTCAAGACGGACGCCGGGGTTTACCCCGGCGCCGTCAAGGTCGGAACGGATGGCGTGCTCCGCCTTGAGATCGGCGGCAGCTCCCGGTACATTCTGACCTGTATGAATTCCTCAACTTCGATTCCAGAGCCGGAGGATACGGCGGACTCAACAGACCAGACGCAAGCTCCTGCCACAACAGAGCAAAGCCCTGAGTCAAATGAGAAAGCCGCATCCGGCATCCCGACGCTGCATATCATCCTTTTTGCAGGAGGTATGGTCATTGCAATCGGCACTCTGATCGTCATGCAGGTTCTCAAGAAAAAGCGTGAAAATGAGGCTCCGGATGACGAAGAGGACGAGGAATAATCCCCCAGACTGAGTCTGACAGAGAAAATCAGAGAATTTGCGATATTTTTCGTAAAATTCGGCGCGAAAACGACGATAAACCTTGACTTTTCGGCACTTCTCTGCTATACTATAAACGTGGCAGGAGCTTGCGTTCAGGCTCTCGATACGTCTATGGTATGGCGTCAGACTTCGTCTCGGGAAGAGGCAGGGAATCGTTACGGATTTGCGCACTGAGCAAGTCCACAATAACGCAGGCAATTGAATATGATAGCCGGAAGGCTGCTTGAATCCATACAGTGATCATTTGTGCTGTATGTTTTAATGCAGTTCTTCCGGCTTTTGTTTTTCTCGGAGGTAATATGAACTATGAATAAGAATAAGAAGAAAAGAAAGGGGTTTGACCGGGGCGGGATGCGGTGCCCCTACTGCGGCAGCCCCGTTGTGTACAGAAGTGCAGACGGGATCTACCGCGACAATTCCAAAGGGACCATGCTTTACGTATGTTCCCGCTATCCCGAATGTGACTCGTATGTCCGCGCCCATACCGGCACGAATATTCCGGTCGGCAGTATGGCCAATCACGAGCTGCGTACATTGCGCCGCACAGCGCACCATTATTTTGACCAGCTTTATGAATCCGGATATATGAGTAAGCAGGATGCATATCAGTGGCTGTCCGACCTGATTATGGCGCCGCTTTCCGAAGCGCACATCGGTCATCTCGGCGAGTATTACTGTAAGCAGGTTATTGAAGAAAGCAGAAAGCTCTTGGAACGGCGAAAAGCCAAAACGCGGGGGCGATATTATGCACAGAAAGGAGGCGCACTGGCGTCATGACCCTGACAGCAGAACAGCAGAAGAAAGTGGAGCAGAATATTCGGCTGGTCCGGAAAGTGATCAACGATAAGATCCACGGTCCATATCAGTTGGGTATCTATACATACGACGATATTTTTCAAATCGGCTGCATCGGCCTCTGCAAGGCTGCGGCAACAGATAAAGGCGGGACCTTCTCTACCTACGCCTATCGCCTGATATGGAACGAGATATGCGATGCGCTGATCTACTCAACCAGGCGGCAGGCAGCGGAGTTTTCCAGTGATATGATTCCCCTGGTTGCAGAAGAGCCGACCGTATCGATCTCAGATGTCGCAACGCAGTTGGATGTGCAGGCTGCACTCAAAGCAGCAAAGCAGGAAGCCTCTCCGTGCGTAGTCAAGGGAATCGATGCAATGATTCAAATGACCAAGGGGCGCTCCAGCAAGGAAATCGGAAATGAGTTCGGTGTGTCTGCCAACCTTGTTTGTGCCTGGGTATCCAAGGCAAGAAAATATCTGAAAAGCCGGCCGGAAATATTAGCGCTGGCAGAAACATAAAATAAGTCATAGGAACGCTGAGAAACAACCTCTCAGCGTTCCGTTTTTTTGTTTTCGGAGGTGTATATGAAAAAAGGCAAAAAGTTATGTCAGGTACTGATCCCGCTTTCCGTAGCTTTTACGGTAATCGCTCTGTTCAGGTGGATGTTCTTCATAGGGTATGTCCCAACCTCCTCTATGGAACCAACCCTGAAAACGGGCAGCGTGCTTCTCGGAATCAGAATTATCGGTTCAATTGAAACTGGAGATATTATCGTGTTCCGGCATAATGAGAAGCTGTTTGTAAAACGAGTTGCCGCTGTCGGCGGTGATATAATTGAGGAAAACGGTCAGACATTGACAGTACCCGCAGAATGCTTTTATGTGCTTGGGGATAACACGGAACATTCCTATGATTCGCGATGTTGGAAGGAGCCTTTTGTAGAAAGGCAAGATGTTTTAGCGGTAGTGATTATTCCATAGAATCCGTATATTCGACTCGGAATATCAAGTTTTGCACGAGCTGTATTGTTCTTTCTATCTTGACATCTACTTTGATTTCTGCTATAATGTTGACATGATATAGTAGGAACGGAGGGATCTTTTGTGAGCTATATGGATGTGAAGACTGCAGCTGACCGTTGGGAATTAACCGAAAGAAGAATTACCACACTCTGCAGAGACGGACGCATTGCGGGTGCGAAAAAGGAAGCAGGCTTATGGCTTATTCCTGACGATGCCGAAAAACCAGTAGACGGCCGCAGGAATAAGTTTACACGAGCGATGAAAGCAACCGCCAAATTACCTTTACCTATTGGTGTGTCCGATTTCAAGGAGTTGGTTTCTGGGTACTACTATGTGGATAAGACCCTGATGCTCAAGGAGTTTATCGATTTCAAGCCCAAGGTTTCTCTTTTTACCCGTCCGAGACGCTTCGGAAAAACATTGGCAATGGATATGCTGAAGACCTTCTTCGAGGTCAGCGACACGGATACTTCCAGGTATTTCAAGAACAAAAAGATCTGGAGCTGCGGCGAGGAGTACCGCCGTGAGCAAGGAAAATACCCGGTCATCTTCGTCACCTTTAAGGATATTAAGTTTGCAGCATGGGAACAGACCTATACGGCGATCCGTGAGATTATTGCAAATGAGTATCTGCGCCACGATGTTTTGCTGACCAGTGACAAGTGCAATGAATTTGAGAAGGACTACTTCCGTAAGGTCGTTGACGGTACGATCACGGAAGTCAGCATGGCAAGGGCGTTTCTGGAGCTTTCGCACATGCTCAATGAGCATTATGGCCGTCCCGCTGTCATTATCATTGATGAATATGATACACCTATCCAGCAGGGCTACACGGAGGGATACTACGAACAGATCACCGGCTTTATGCGCAATCTTCTGTCCGGCGCCTTCAAAGATAACTCGAACCTTTCCTACGGCTTCCTGACCGGCATTCTTCGTGTGGCAAAGGAAAGCATTTTCAGCGGCCTCAACAACTTAAAGGTAAACTCCATTCTCGAAGACCGCTACAGTGAATATTTCGGCTTTACCAAAGACGAGATCCGGGGCATCATGGAGTATTACGGCCGAACGGATAAGTATGAAGAGATTTGCGAGTGGTATGACGGCTATCGCTTTGGCGATACGGACATTTTCAACCCCTGGTCCGTTCTCAATTATATGGACGAGAATTGTTCGGCAAAAGCCTATTGGCAATCCACGGGAGATAACAGCATCATCCGACAGATCGTTGCAGAGGCGGACGACGAGACTGCCGACAATCTCCGCAAATTGATGCAGGGACAAATGGTTTCCTCTTATGTGGACACCTCTGTGATCTATCCCGAAATCAGGAATAACCCGACAACGATCTACAGCTTCCTGCTTTCTGCCGGCTATCTGAAGGTCGTAAAAAAGGATGAACTGCATGACGGAAATGCCATCTGCGACATTGCCATACCGAATAAAGAGATTTTCTATGTCTATGAAAAGGAGATCCTTTCTGCACTGACGAATGTGATCTCTCAGTCAACGGCTATTGCGATCCAGCAGGCTATCATAAGGCAGGATGTTCCGAAATTGCAGGATAATCTGCAAAAGCTGCTGCTGAATTCCATCAGCTCCTTTGACTATGCCCATGAGAATTTCTATCACGGACTTATCCTCGGGATCTGCGCGATCATGAATAACCTCTATCGTGTGGACTCCAACAGAGAATCCGGCCACGGCAGATACGACATTCAGTTAAGGCCCTACGACAAGAAAATGCCGGGTATCATCATAGAGCTCAAGGTGCTAAAGGACGGCATTGCCGAAGCCTGCATTGACACTGAGCTTGAGGCCTCTGCCAAAGAGGCTCTGGCGCAAATCGAAAGACGGCAGTATGCCACAGCGATGAAGCAGGAAGGCATCACCCACTTCTTCAAGATCGGTGTCTCCTTCTACAAGAAGCGTGTCAAACTGCTGAGCGACACCGAATAAACTAAACAATAGACTTCCCGGAGCGGTTATAGGAAGCGTCGACCACCCGAGAGCCATATACGGATGACGACAAAAGCCTGTAGCTTGCAAAAAAGTTACGGGCTTTTGCGTTTTTTATAAGGAATGCCGCTTTGCCCGATTGTATAATAAGTGAAGGGATCAGACGTGATCCCGCAATAAGGAGGAACTCCTATGGATAACGGCGCAAGTAGCTACCGCCGTTTCCTTGAAGGTGATGAGAGCGCCTTTGACGAGATAATGAAGGAACTGTTTGACGGCCTTGTGTTCTTCATCGACCGTTATGTACATGACATCCACGCGGCCGAGGATATTGCCATCGATGCTTTTTCCGATCTGGTGGTCAATAAACATCGGTACAATTTCAAGGTGACACTGAAAACCTATCTGTTCATGCTCGGTCGCAGCAGAGCGTTGAATTACATAAAGCGTCGCAAAATCATTGATTTTGTTGAGCTTTCCGAGACGGAGAAAGTGTCGACCGAACTGGAGGCACTGGAAGAAACCGTTTTGAAGAATGAGCGGAAAAGAATCGTAAACAATGCTCTCGACTCACTTCCGGAAGATATGCGTGTTGTCATTCATTTGATTTATTTTGAAGATCTGTCTTATGACGAAGCAGGAAAGGTCATGAAGAAAAGCCGCAAGCAGGTGGATAACCTTCTGTATCGTGCCAAAAAGGAGCTTCGCATCATTCTTGGAAAGGATGGTGAGCTGTTATTATGAGAAGCTTTGAAGAAAGAAAAGCGGAGGTGTTCCGCCGCAGTGAAAACAGAATAAAAGAGCGTAAGAGAAATCGAAATCGCATCCTGGCTATGTGTATCCCTATCTGCTTAGTCATAACTGTTTGGTCGATTATGATACTGCCTACAATGATGCCGGCCAATAAAAGTAATAATAGTGCTGGCGAAGGTATGGACATAATGGGTGGTGTTGATGGTACTGAAGCAGCGTTTGTTCGTGTAGAAGTTATGAGCACCGGTACCGCCACACAGTCCGCTATCCTGAAGGATGATGCCGATAAAGTGGCGCAGATTTACCATACCGTGCAATCGTCCTTTGTGAACTCCAGTGGAGGTAATAAGGAGTCAGTCAATGATAAAGCGGAAGATGATGCGTTAACGGAAGAAAACAAGGACTATTCGCAAAGTGGAACTACAAATCTGTCTTCCGGATTTAGAATAATTTTTACCACCGAGAATGGCGTACAAACCATCTATTCTCTTTCCGGGGATAAGTTAATCAATGAAACAGCGAAGCAAGAAACCATTTTGACAGAAGACCAGCGTTCTAATCTTTTGAATATGCTCGGATTAACAATTACACGGGAGGAGGATCCCCAGTGAAACGAATAATGGCTCTTGTGGTATCTGTCTTGCTTTTGGTGGGTCTCACCGCCTGCAATCAAAATGTTGGTCGGCATGCAGATGGCATAATAAAAGCGGATAAAGCCACCATCGAAATCGGTTCAACGCATACCGCTTTTGACGGAATGGAAATTCAGATCGTCAATGCTGTTTGGAATGATGAAGAAACAAAGTTCGATGTCAACTGGATCAATAAAACCGGGCATGAGGTTGTGTATGGCGATTCTTACGATATTGAACGCGAAGATGGCGACAAATGGACCAGTTGTGTTACCCTTGACAATCTTGCGTTCAATTCAATTGGATATGAACTTAAATCTGGCGCAACACAAAAGAAAACATACAAGTTAACGGATATCTTTGATATTTCAGAGAACGGCAAATACCGCTTTACTACCGATTGCTTTGTCTATGATAAAGGACGTGGTGGTGAAAGCACAGAATGCGAGCTATGGGTAGAGTTTACCGTTACCCGTGTTGGAGATACAAGCGGAGATGTAAAGAAAACCTTTGTTGACTTCGTCCCACAATACATCCGCACAAACGGATATCACGAGGATGTAGAATATCCGGTAGTTAAAATAATTCGTTCTGTTGATGAGTTGAATGCGTATTACAATGCGAATAAGGATAAGTACAATCTTGAACGCAGAAGCGATCCTGCATCCGATAGTACAATTGGCTTCCTTAATGCCTGCGATAAGTACACCGCTGAATATTTTGAGAACCAGATCCTTGTAATGGTACTGCTTGAAGAAGGCAGCGGATCTATTCGTCATAACGTAGACAATGTAAAGTACGGCTCTGACGGAAAACTCTATGTCAGCGTAAGAAGGTATGTGCCGGAAGCTGGTACAGACGATATGGCTGAATGGCATATCTTAATTGAACCCGAAAAGGATATCGCCGTAGCAAATGAGTCAGATATAGTTGTATATTTAGACGGTGTAAATCAAAAGACAAAACCGAACACCGTGTACGAGTCTGGACCGTATTCAAACATCACACTCACCATTCCTTATGACTGGGAATATACGACGGGGCGTGGAAATAATCCCGATGAGTATTGCATCTCCTTCTGGCCTGCCGATCAAACGGAAGGTAAAATCGAAATATGGTACTATACTGCGTTCGGCGTGTGCGGTACGGGTCTTGAAGAAAAGGAAATTACTGTCGGAGAATATGAGGCTTGGCAGGGTACCTATGATAACAAGAAAGTTTGGGATTTTATCAGTTTCAGAGGTATGCCCGGCTCCTATGTTGCAATGAATGAAGGAGCGGATAAATGGTGGAACCGGTATGGCGATGAAGCTATGCAGATACTCGGCACCGTTAAAATTGCAGACGGTATCATAAGTAAATCCCAAGCAATCGAAATTGCAAAGAAGGGTATTACCGCAAAATATGATCGGACCGATGCGATATTCGACTCGGAAAAAGGCTTATGGACAGTCAGCTTTTATGAAAAGAACAGGTCTGAGAAAGTACAGAGCATCACGGTTTCTTATAATGGCAAAGTCATCAATAAGGAGGCGGCAAAATGAAAAAGAAAATATGGATCCCCATCGTTATTGTCCTTATTGCAGTTCTCTTCATACCGATTCCCAGTGGTGTTTATAAGGATGGCGGAACGAGAGAATATACTGCTCTGACATATAAGGTCGTAGATTGGAATAGACTGACCGATGATGGCTCCACGTACAGCGCAACTAAGGTATATTTCTTCCCTAATAACTTCCGTTCCATTGATAACCTATGGTACAAAGAGGAGCCGAATGTAGAGCATTCTTTCGTTGCAACCATACTTGAGATCAATGGCTCTTCAGTTACGGTACAACCGGTTGAGAACAGTGCTGTGCTAATGAGTGCTGACAAGGTTTCCTTTGGGACGTCTGACTTGGAGAAAATTGAAGTTGAGGTTGGCAGCGTTGTGAAAGTAACCTACAAGGGCGGCGTTATGGAGTCTTATCCGGCACAGGTCAATGCAACGAGCTGGAAGCTGTCCGATGACCTTAGCCATTTAGAATACATCGAGCAATGGTTGGATAAATCGACTGCAGAAAAATATGACAACAATATCTTCGATCATATCGTTATCACGAAGATCTATTCCAACTGCTTCTTTGCCAGAACGGTTATTCCGATGCCCTATGAAATCAAGCTCAACGGTACGTTGTCCGATGAATGGTGTGTAGGCGACCAAATTACAGCAACCTATTCCAATGTCTATTATGACCAGGAGAATCAGCGTGTAGAGTGTGATTTTACCTCGGTTGAGGCAAGTGATTGGCAGCCCGATCCTAATGCAGCATATAAACCGGTGATCTATCTCTATCCCGAAAAAGAAATGCAAGTGTCTGTTGATTTGACTCTTGATGGCAAATTGACCTGTACCTATCCGGCATATAACAATGGTTGGAATGTGACCGCAGCTCCTGATGGCACGCTTACTGATACCAATGGACAGACCTATAATTACCTCTACTGGGAGGGCGAAACCTACGCGAAGTATGATATGAGCAAAGGCTTTTGTGTAAAGGGCAAGGATACCGCTGCATTTTTGGAAGGTGCCTTGGAGCAACTGGGTCTTACCCGCCGTGAAGCAAACGAGTTTATCGTGTATTGGCTGCCGCAGATGGAGCAAAACCCATACAACATTATTTCTTTCCAGACTGACGCTTATACAAACGCCGCCGAGCTTAAAGTAAGCCCTGAACCGGATACGCTGATCCGTGTTTTTATGTCTTGGAAAAAGGCAGATTCGTATATCTCCTTGCCGGAGCAGGGTTTTAGTGCAGTACAGCGTTCCGGTTTTACGGTAGTGGAGTGGGGCGGAACCGAAATTCAATAAGGAGCAGTGACATGAAGATAAGGAAATTGCTTTTATCTTTCTTAGCAGGGATTGCTTTGATTTTTGAACTGCTGCCAAACGGTGTGGTGCTGCGATTTATGAATCCTGAGGGCGAGCCTTGGGTGCGAACCTATTCCTATTTTAGCCTTGTGCCGTATGGCTATGCAAATTTCGGACCGTTGATTGCCGCAGTCCTGACCTGTGTGCTGATTATTCTGATAGCTATTAGCTGGTTTAAATACAGCCGGGGTCTGAACACGGCGATTATGTGCGTCTCGGGAATTGCAGCTATAAGTTCGCTGTCGCCTGTTTTATATGGATTTGAATATGTTACTGCTATAGCAATTGTTGTTACTGTTCTCCTGGCAGCAATATTCGTCGGATGCCTTATCAGGGCGAAGGATTGATCATAATTTATGGTGAACTGAGTTGCCCGGGCGCAGCTTTTTTCGGCGGTGAGTTAACCCCAAAATAAAAGACCGCAGACAATGCGGTCAGATCATTCGGGTAATGACGATTGCAATTTTTTCAAGCCCGTGTCTTTCTATGTATCGGTAGGTTTCATACAGATCCGAGAAGGATAATGCCTCATGGAAATATTCCGTGTAGTCCTGGGCGGTTTTCAATAGCGGATACCGTCCGCCGGCATTAACGGCAATATAGTGCTTAGCTTTTGATACTTCTTCCATTTCCAATCCTCCCGACGAATCACACGATATCTATTATAATCGTTGTAGACGGCTTTTTCAAGGAGTTTGGTGAAACTCCTTGGGGGCATAATGAATACCGTATCATAAGCGGAAAAGACAAAGGCAACCGAGTTCTGTTTGGGTCAACTCGGTTGCCTTAATTTAATCACATAAGTCTATCACAGATAGTTGATGGGAATAACACGGTCATTGCCTTTCAGTGTGATAAGCCTGTCATAAAGGCAAATTACACCGCCCGGACCTCGCTTTATGCCAGGAATCTTGTCGAGCAAATCGAATGCATCCATATCCTTCTTTTGTGGATCCGCATGCTTTTTCATTTCGAGAGGATACAGTGTTCCGTTTTCTTCAATCACCAGATCGATCTCATTCATATCTTTGTCGCGGTAGAAATACAGCGGCGGTTCAACGATTCCCTTGTTGTAATAACTCTTAATGACCTCGGAGATCACGAAGCTCTCAAAGAAAGCACCGGCCATAGCGCCGTTTTTCAAAACATCCGGCGTATTCCACCGGGTAAGGTAGGCCGCCAGCCCGGTATCCAAGAAATACAGCTTTGGAGTCTTCACCGCACGCTTGGTGATGTTGTTTGAGTATGGCTTCAACAGATAAACGATGTTGGAGGCTACAAGGATCGAAAGCCATCGTTCTGCTGTCGGCTGACTGATTCCGACATCCCGCGCCATAGAGGCAAGGTTGACGAGCTGCCCGGTAGATGCTGCGGCAGCCGTCATAAAGCGAGTGAATTTCACGGTGTCTCCGATCTCGGACAGGTCACGGACATCGCGCTCAATATAGGTTCGCACATAGGCGCCATAAAACATCTGCCAATCAAAATCCGGATTCTCACAAAGCTCCGGCATAGAGCCGCGGTGGATCATCTTCCATACCTCCTCGTATGGAATGTTGGCAAGCTGTTTTTTGCGCTCGTCAAAATACGCATCCGTCGGCAGAAACGGTGTATCATTGGACACACCGTACCGCTCACGCAAAGAAAAACCAAGCAGGGTTACCAGCCCGATTCTGCCGGACAGTGATTCGCTGACGCCTTTCATCATTTGGAACTGTTGGGATCCACACATGAAAAACTGCCCTTTTTTATGCTCCCGGTCTATAAGCATCTTGATCTGAGAAAACAATTCCGGTGCCTTCTGGATTTCATCAACAAATACCGGAGGCGGATTGTCTTTGAAAAAGGTTCCGCTTTGCTCCTGTGCAGCCGCACGGACGATCAGATCGTCGAGGGTTGCATAGTTCATCCCTTCCGTAATGCGCTGAAGCATAGTGGTTTTTCCGACCTGCCGTGGGCCGGCAACAAGGATCGCTCCGAACATTTCGGAAAGCGTATTCACCGTTGCTTCTGCGTGCCGTTTGATATATT
>OOIG01000070.1_pt1 | contig 91366 bp, 78 predicted proteins | sample 1692091 | NCBI WGS metagenome assembly OOIG01 (sample SAMN06348188, study PRJEB24527) | human gut metagenome | biome: human gut; feature: ankylosing spondylitis patient; material: feces | host: Homo sapiens | place: China | collected 2015-10 | reverse complement strand
GTATGAAGGGTATGTTCGTCGGAGCAAGATCGAATACTAAACGAATAATATTCCGTAGTATAAAGGGCAGCCTCGATCGAGGCTGCCCTTTATCGTGCTTGTTGCACCGGTTCTAATCTTCCTCTTCGAGTTGGAAGATCGCTTCGACCGGTTGCCGGAAGGTACGTGCGATCTTGAGTGCGAGCAGGGTCGAGGGGATGAACTTGCCGCTTTCGATGGCATTGATCGTTTGGCGGCTGACGCCGACCTGTTCGGCCAATTGCTGTTGGGTGAGGCGGACGACGGCTCGTTGGACACGGATGTTATTTTTCATGGTGCAGGTTGCGGTTCAGTCTGTAAAGATTGAAGTGATAGACGAGCAGGAAGATGACCAGCGGAGTGGCCATGCCGCAGGCCATTACCGTAAGGTAGTTGATGTTGTAGATCGACAGAGACACGACGATCAGAAGCAGGTAGTTGATCCACATGGCAGCCATCAGAGCGTTGAGCCGAATGTGCTGAATCATTTCGTCTTCGATTTTTTCGCGCGAGAAGCCGATGAAAAGGGCGCCGACGACCGTGCCGATGATGGCGATGTTGTTCATTACCGTTTCGCGGAAAAGCCAGCGGTCGAAATTTTCGCCGAAGAAGCAGATCGAGCAGCCGAGCAGAAATGCGGGAACGAAGATCGCCCAGCCGATTTTCTTAAAACCGTTGGGCAGTAAAAGAGTTGTTTTCATAGTCGTCCTAATTTTTAGGTGATTATTATTGACAAGACAAATGTAAAGTATATTTTACAATAATGCAAGTATAGTTTACATTTATTTCTCTTTTACGGAGTAGGAGGATGTCGGCTGCCGTTTGCACGCTCCCCGACAGACGGGGGAAGGGAGAACCGGAGTTGTTGGGATTGGGAACTGAAAGATCTGTCTGCCTGTAAAATAAAAAATGCTGCGAATTTCGCAGCATTTTTTATCTATATAGCGATTCTTTTACTCGCTCAACGGAGTAACGCTTACATACGATTTGCCTTCGCGTTTTTTGCAGAAGGAAACCGTGCCGTCAACCAGTGCGAAGAGCGTGTGATCCTTGCCGATACCTACGTTCTCGCCCGGATTGTGGACAGTACCTCTCTGGCGAACGATGATGTTGCCAGCTTTAGCGAACTGACCACCGAAAAGTTTGATACCGAGTCGCTTGCTTTCCGACTCGCGGCCGTTCTTTGAACTACCTACACCTTTTTTGTGTGCCATGTTTCTCTAAATTTAAGGTTATGCGACAATTTCTTCCACGAGAATCTGGCTCAGGAACTGACGGTGTCCGTTCTGCTTCTGATAGCCTGTTCTGCGTTTCTTCTTGAACACGAGGACTTTGTCGTCCTTCAGGTGCTTAAGAATCTTACATTTTACCGAGGCGCCTTCTACTACAGGTGCACCTACCTTGACCTGACCGTCGTTGTCTGCAAGCAGGACCTTGTCGAAACTCACCGACGAATTTTCTTCGCCGGGAAGACGGTGGACATAGAGTTTCCGACCTTTTTCAGCTTTGAATTGCTGACCTGCAATCTCTACTATAACGTACATTGATTAAATTGTATGTGTTTATACATAAATTTCAACGTGCAAATATAAGGATAATTATTGAATAAACAAGGGCAGGCAATTTTTTCTTGCAGACATTTGTTTTGGCACGTTTTTCGGTGTATCTTTGATCGTGTAAACAGTATGTATATCAAATGTATCGTATCTTAATCGTGTCGGAGGACTTCGTCTTGCGCAAGGCCGTGGCTTTTTCCTTGAATGACCTGGATGCGTGTGTGGAGTGCGCGGATACGGTCGGTGCGATGCTTGTGCTTCACCGGGAGTCGCCTTTCGACCTGGTGATCGTTATGGGTACTGCTGCCGAAATGTGCCGGCAGGAAGTGATGGACACGCTGCGGGCGGATAAAACCCGGCGTACGCGGGTCTTCGTGATTTCGTGGCCGCAATCCGAACAGATGGTACGGAGTATATACCGGATGGGCGTGAACCAATACATGACCTTGCCGGTGAGCCTGCACCGGTTGCGGCGGAAAGTCATCAACGAGCTAATCGATCGGGAAAAATGGAAATGACGTTTTGGTGGTGCATCGGGGCCGTTTTGGTTTCAGGAGCTGTTTTGGCCGGAAGCTGGTGCGTGCAACGGTTTGCAGGTCGTTTTTGCCTCAGGCGGGATGCCGAGCGCCGCGAAAAGTATTTGAACAGCGTGTTGTGGATGCTCTTCTCCGGAACCGAAGAGTGCGCTCACTGTCCCGAGGCGATGTCTTCGCGGGATAGGCGCCTTATCGCCGAGGATATTGCCGACCTGGTGGATTCTACGTACGGGCTCGATCCGGCGCCGTTGCGTCGGATCGTCGAGCGTCAGAGGCTTGATGTTTTCCTGCTGCGTCGTATTCGCCGCAATGGAGGTTACCGCAGGGCTTATTACCTGCATCTGCTTTCCCGAATGCCCGTCGATGAAAAAACAGTTCGGGCAGTGGAACGTTATACGCATAGCAGGAACCGTTATGTCCGCTTCTGTGCGTTGAGCGTGCAGATGATGGCCGATATGTCGGCGCTTTCCTCGAAAATCGACGCCTATTCCCATCGGCTTTCGTATTTCGAACTGTCCGAGGTGCTCCGTATGTTGCGCCAGAATGTGCAGCCTGTCGATTACGAACCGTTGATCCTGTCGCCGAACCGGAATCTGCGGATGCTGGGACTCAGTGTCGTTTGGCGTTTCGGAATCGAAGATGCGGAGGAGATCCTGCTGCGGATCGTTGCCGAAAACCGGTCCGAGGAGTCCGTCGGTGCGATGTACGTTCTTTGTACGCTGCACAGTGTGATTACGCGTCCCGAAGTGGAAAAATTCGTGGGCGGAATGAATCCCGTTCAGCGCAGGGTACTGCTGCGTTATATTGCCCGGCAGGGATACTCCGCGAACGCTTTGCAGGTATTCATTCCTGAAGAGGAGAAGCGATATTATGTGTCGTTGGTCGATTCGTATAAATTGAACGTCGGATAGTATGTGGTTCATTGAGTTAGGTGCGATTTGCGTGACGGTTGCCGTCGTGGTGCGTGTCTGGTGGCTGGTAGTTCAAGTGTTGAGGGCGCGTAACAAGCGTCGTTTGCTGTCCCGTATGTTCGGCGTGGTTTCCGATTCGCCCGATTTTATCGGAATTTCGGCGATTTGCCACGACATAGATTCCGTTTCCCAGGTGGCCGACCTGCTCGATGTGGAGTATGCCAGTTACGAATTGCTGGTGGTGATGGACGCCCGTCTGAAACCGGAGTTGTTTCACGAGATGCTCCGGCATTACCGGATGATGCGGGTGGATTATCATCCGTTCGAAGCCTGTTCTCAGTTGGGTGTACGGGGATTCTACCGCTCCCAGACGCGGGGTGTCAATCGTCTGACGCTGCTCGATCAGATGGAGGCGTTTTCCGCCGTTTCGTCGGATGCGGCCGTGCGAGCCGCGTCGTACGATTATATTTTGCCGATCGGCCGCAACCTGCGCCTCAAACGGGGTGCGATCGACCGTCTGGCGATGGAGTTGGCGGTTCATCCGATCCACTCTATATCGTTCGTGCGGACTGCCGTAGGACCTTCGCTGCGACTTTATGCCCGGGAGTATGTCGGCCGGTTGGGTCGTTTCGACCGGGCCGACGGGTATGAATTGTCCCGCAAGGAGAGGATCACGTTGTACGAACCGTTGTTTTATGAGTTGCGCCCGTCCCGCTATGTCTGGATTTTGACTTTGACCGGAATGGCGCTTTTGGCCGGATGTGCGATTGCGGCGTGGTCGTTCGGGTGGCTGCCGATGACTTTGTTGCTGCTCGATATTCTGTTGCTTTGGGGACTGTTTCTGTGGCTCGGGGCTGTTTCGGCACCTTTTTCCGCCGGGAAGCGGAATGCTGCGCTCGGGGCCGTGTAACGGCTGCCGGGTTTTTTATTGCCGGAAATTTTACGGATCCGGGAATTATATAGTACCTTTATCCTGTCTTACCGATCAAAAATATCATTATGCTTGACAACGAGCTCAAATCATACCTTTTGCCCAACCTTTTCAATGCGGCGGTGCGGGCCGGTGCGGCCATTATGCAGGTTTACAAAAACAAGGAGGATTACGACATCAGCATTAAGAGCGACAAGACTCCGATTACCGTCGCGGACCGCCGGGCACACGAAACGATCAAGACCTATCTGGGACCTACCCGTATCCCGATTCTGAGCGAAGAGGGGCGTGAGATGCGGTACGAGGAGCGCTGCAACTGGGAGTTGTTCTGGTTGGTGGACCCGCTGGACGGAACGGTGGAGTTTATCAAGGGAAACAACGAGTTTACGGTCAATATCGCCCTGATGGAGAATAACCGGAGCGTGGCGTCGGTGGTGTATGTTCCCTATTTGGGCAAGATGTATCTCGCGTGGCGCGGGGGCGGTGCTTTCCTGAAAGAGGGGGTGGCGGCCGATTCCGACGCGGAATACTCGTACGGGCAGATCGTCGAAAGTATGCGGCGCCTGCCTGTAGAGTCGGCGCGGCATGAACATCCCCGGGTCGCCGTGTCCCGGTCGCACAAGTCGCCCGAACTCGCGGAGTATATCGAGGAATTGCGAAAGAGCCATCCCGATCTGGAGGTCGTGGAGCAGGGCAGCTCCTATAAGTTTTGTTTGCTGGCGGAAGGCGCGGTGGATTACTATTTTCGGACTACTTCCACGTATGAATGGGATACTGCGGCGGGGGAGTTGATTCTCTCCGAAGCGGGGGGCGAAACGCTTTCGCTGCCGGATTATCGTCCGTTGCGTTACAACAAGACGGATCTGGTTAATCCCTGGTTTTTCTGTCGCGCCCGTAAAATGCCGGGTTGCAGGTCGGAGGCGGAGATGATGGTCGGGGAGTGTTCTGCGGCGGACTGACCGCATCTCGGCATCGTGGGGTTGAAACCGAGAAAATAGAAACACGGGTAATCAGATTCAGATTACCCGTGTTTTCGGTTTGCGGAGAATTTGTCGCTGATTATTTTTTTGCGGAGCCGTGTACTGCGGCTGCCGCTTCGGGGGTGCAGGCGGCGCAGTTGCCCGAGCATCCGGGCTCCGATGCGCAGTCTTCGAGTCCCGCCATCTGTTCCCGGGTCTCCTGAACGGCGCATTTGATACCCAGTTTGCGCATGTTTTCGTTGGTGGAAATTTCCGAGTCGATGTGGTGTCCCTTGAAGATCAGCGTGAGCGACATGGCCAGGACGAAGAGTCCGATGGCCAGAATCGCCAAAAGAATTATGATTAACCAGGTTGGCATGGTAACTGAAATTTAATAGTGGAAATTTGGGTATTCCGATGCAAATTTATACATTTGTGTTATTAATTGCAAAAATGCTGCCCGGAATGATCCGGGCGTATGCGGACAGAGTAAATCCGGTATGAAAATCGTTATTGCGGGTGCGGGCGAAATGGGAAGCCATCTGGCGAAAATGCTCAGTGGCAACGGGCACGACATCACGGTCATAGACAGCGATCCGAAGCTGCTGGCCGATGTGGCCAGCCTGGCCGACGTGCTGACGGTCGAGGGCGACTCCACGACCTTTGCCGTGTTGCGGAAGGCTTCGGTGCGAAAGTGCGACCTGTTCATCGCCGTCAATCATGTCGAGAACGACAACGTGGTGGCAGCGGTGCTGGCCAAGCAGCTCGGGGCCAAGAAATCCATCGCCCGGATCGACAACAACGAATACCTGGAACCCAACAACAAGGAGATTTTTATCAACATGGGTATCGACTACCTGTTCTATCCGGAAAAGGTGGCGGCGCAGGAGGTGATCAATCTGTTGGGGCACACTTCGACGACGGAGTACGTCGATTTTTCGAGCGGACGGCTTTCGCTCGTAGTTTTCCGTCTTGATCCGACCTCGTCGCTCATCGGACGCGAACTTTCGGGTTTCAAGGACGATGCGGCGCAGCTCAGCTATCGGACGGTGGCGATCGCTCGCGGCGGTCAGACCATCATCGCCCGGCAGGATGAAATATTTATGGAGGGCGACATGGTGTATGTCATCGCCCGGCAGGATGCCGTGAAGGAGGTGATGGAGTTCTCGGGGCATTCCAACGTGGAGATCAACAACATGATGATCCTCGGCGGTTCGCGCATCGGCATACGCATTGCGACCGAATTGCAGGACGAGGTCAATATCAAGTTGATCGACTACAATGCCGAGAAGGCCTATCGGTTGGCCGAATTGTTGGACAAGACGTTGATTATCAATGAAGATGGCCGCCATATCGAAGCGATGCTCGAGGAGGGGCTGGCCAATATGGACGCTTTTATCGCGGTGACGGGGCGCAGCGAAACCAATATTCTGGCGGCGATGCTCGCCAAACGCATGGGCGTCAAGAAGGTGATCGCCGAGATCGAGAACCTCGATTATATCAATCTGGCCGAGAGTATCGGTATCGATACGATCATCAACAAGAAACTGGTTACGGCGTCGAACATCTTCCGCTTCACGATGTCAACCGACGTGCAGGCGATCAAGTGTCTGACGGGCAGCGAGGCCGAGGTGCTGGAGTTCATCGTCAAGCCCAACGCCCCGGCGACGAAGGCTCCGATCAAGGAGTTGAAGCTGCCGCAGGATACGATTATCGGCGGCGTGGTGCGCGGCGACAAGGTTTTCATCGCCGTGGGAAACATGGAGTTGAGCGCCTACGACCGCGTGGTGGTTTTCGCCATGCCGGCGTCGATCTCCAAAATAGGATATTTCTTTAATTAACGATAAGGAGGAGCAGCGCAGGATGTCGATTCGGAACAGTTTGTTACGTACCTATTTCGCCCGCCGGATGAAGGCGATAGATCGTTTTCGGCGACATCCGGACCAAGTGCAGGCCGAGATGTTCCGACAGCTCATTGCGCGGGGGGCCGATACGGAGTTCGGTCGTCGGCACGGTGTTGCCAAGCATCTTACGCCCGAGGCGTTCGCCGCACGGGTCGGAGTGCAGGACTACGAGAGTTTCAAGCCTTATATCGAGCGGATGCTGGCCGGAGAGAAGAATGTCGCTGCCCCGGGGTGGGTGACGCTTTTCGCCCGTTCGTCGGGAACTACGTCCGACCGCAGCAAATTCATTCCCGTCACGCGGGAGTCCGTGTGGTGGAACCATACGCTCGGTATGCGGGACGTGGCGGCGGTGTATGCTTCGGCCAAGCCGCAGACGAAGATCTTCGACGGCAAGACGCTGACGCTCGGCGGTTCGTATGTCCGGGAGAACGGAGCTCTCATCGGGGATCTGTCGGCTGTGCTGATCAGCCAGACTCCGTTCTGGAGCGGTTGGTTCCGGGCGCCGAAGATGGAGACGGCTCTGATTCCGGATTTCGACCGGAAGATAGAGGGGATCTGCCGGGAGTGTACCCGAGAGAAGATCACGGCCTTTGCCGGCGTGCCTTCGTGGAACCTGGTGCTGATGCGCCGGGTGTTGGAATATACGGGCAAGAGCAACCTGCTCGAAGTGTGGCCCGATCTGGAATTTTTTGCGCACGGGGGCGTGGCGTTTACGCCCTACCGCAAGTCGTTCGCCAAGCTGATCCCGTCGGAGGGGATGACCTATCTGGAAACTTACAACGCTTCGGAGGGGTTTTTCGCGCTGGCTGACGATCTGACGCGGGACGATATGCTGCTGATGCTCGATTACGGGACTTATTACGAATTTCGCAGCGGCGAGCAGATCGTGCCGCTCGAAGGCGTTCGGGTCGGAGAGGTTTATGCGATGATCGTGACCTCGATCAACGGATTGTGGCGCTATGAGATAGGCGATACGGTGGAATTCACCTCGACGAATCCCTACCGCATCCGTTTCGCGGGTCGCACGCGTCAGTTCATCAACGTCTTCGGCGAGGAGCTGAGCGTGGATAACGCCGAGCGGGCGCTCGCGGCGGCCTGCGAGCAAACCGGTGCGGTGGTCGAAGAGTACTCCGTGGCGCCCTGTTTCATGGGGCTGAATACCCGGGGAGCGCACGAATGGGTGCTGGAGTTTTCGGAGCGGCCCGATACGCCGGAGCATTTTGCCGAAGTGCTGGACCGGGAGCTTCGCAGCGTCAATTCGGATTACGACGCCAAGCGGCAGACGGCGCTCGATCCGCCCCGCATCCATGCCGTGCCGCCGGGAACGACGCTGCGCTGGTTGCAGAAGACGGGCAAGAACAAGCTGCCCCGTATGCGCAACGACCGTACGGTTGTGGAACAGTTACTGAAGATTGAACAATAAATAACGCGACGACACGCGTCGCTTTGCCGGGGGCCGGGGATTGCGGCGGGAGGCGGTTTTCTGCCGTGCCGCCGCAGACGGTGGACTTGCCGGGCGGCGGGACCGGGAAGGGGCCCCGCAGTGCGGCGTGAAGTGCGTGACGTCGTCAAAACATCCGATTTATGTACATTGCGATAGCCGGAAATATCGGCAGCGGCAAAACCACGCTGACCGAGATGCTGACCGAGCGCTACGGCGCCAAGGCCTATTACGAGCAGAGCGACAATCCCTACATCGGGGATTTCTACAACGATATGAATCGTTGGTCGTTCAACCTGCAAATGTATTTTCTGGGCAGCCGCATTCAGCAGACGATGGATATTCTGCGCAGCGGTCCGGTCGATATTTTTCAGGATCGTACGGTGTACGAGGATGCCTATATTTTCGCCGACAACCTGCATCGCATGGGGCTGATGTCGGGCCGGGACTTCGATACTTATATGAGTATCTTCGGGTTGATTACCAACCTGGTGCCCCGGCCGGATCTGTTGATTTACCTCAAGGCCAGCGTGCCGACGCTCATTTCGCAGATCCGCCGCCGGGGTCGCGCCTACGAAATGAACATTGACGAACAGTACCTGCGGCGGCTCAACGACCGTTACGACGACTGGATCGAAAATATCTACCGGGGCGAAGTGCTCGTGATCGATAAGGATCGTGAGGATTTCGTCGCGGATGCTGCGGTGATGGAGAAGATCTGCGCTCGTCTCGACCGAAAGCGGGAAGAGCTCGAAACCGTTAAAAAATAGTCCCTATGTTGCCGGAATCTTTCACGCGGCGGGTTATGGCCGAACTGGGACCGGAGGAGGGGCGTGCGCTGTGTGAGGTGCTCGAAGGTCCGGCGCCGACGTCCGTCCGTCTGCACCCGCAGCGCCCCTGCCGCTGGAACGGAGCCGAGACGGTTCCCTGGTCGCCGGCAGGACGTTACCTGACGGAGCGGCCTTCGTTTACGCTCGATCCGGCTTTCCATGCCGGGGCTTATTACGTGCAGGAGGCTTCGTCGCAGTTCCTGGCTCACGTGCTGGCCGGAGAGGAGGTCGCCGGAAAACGGATTCTGGACCTTTGTGCCGCGCCGGGGGGAAAGACGACGCTCTATGCGTCGCTCGCGGGTAGCGACGGGTTGGTAGTGGCGAATGAAGTCAATCGCCAGCGGGCGGCTGTTCTGGCGGATAACGTCCGCAAGTGGGGGCTGGGAAACGTGGCGGTGACGGTGAACGAGCCGGCACAGATCGCGGTGCTCGAAGGATGGTTCGACATCGTGGCGGTGGATGCCCCCTGTTCCGGCGAGGGGATGTTCCGCAAAACACCCGAGGCACGGGACGAGTGGAGCGAGAACAATGTGAAAATATGTGCCGTCCGGCAGGCGGAGATTCTGCGCGAAGCGTGGAAGACGTTGCGTCCCGGCGGATTGCTGATATACAGTACCTGCACGTTCAATCGACTGGAAAACGAAGGGTCGCTGGAGGGATTGCTGGCCGAAGCGGGTGAAGAGATCGTCGAATCGACCGCTTTCGATTGCCCGCCGGCGTGGGGTGTGGTTTGCGGTCGGGTCGGTCCTTTCCGGACGTTCCGTTTCTATCCGCACCGGACCCGGGGCGAGGGATTTTTTGCGGCGGTGGCCCGTAAGGTGTCCGATGGCGGAAGCCGTGTCCGTGTGCCCAAGTCCCGCCGAACGATTTTCGCGCCCGCCGGACGCAGGGAGTGTGCGGAACTGTCCCGTTGGGTCGCCGAACCCGAGCGGATGCGCTTTGCGGCGGTGGCGGATGTCTATTATGCGTATTACGAATCGCAGTACGAGGCAGTGAAAATGCTGGCCGAATCGCTGCGCGTGATCGCCTCGGGCGTTGCGATGGGGCAGATCTTCAAGGAGCGGCTCAAGCCCGATCATGCGCTGGCGATGTTTTGCGGATTGGATCGCGGAGCGGTGCCTGTTGCCGAGTTGTCCGAAGAGGAGGCGCTGCGGTTTCTGCGCAAGCAGGAGGCGGAGGCTGCGGCTTTCGCCGAGGGGATGAATCTGGTGACGCACGGGGGAGCGGCCCTGGGTTTCGCCAAGCGGATTCAGAACCGGGTAAACAATATGTATCCCAACTCGTTGCGGATATTCAACCTGTAATTGTACATGTTATGGCCAAGAAACTATTCTATTCGATGGGCGAGGTGTCGGAGATGTTCGACGTCAATGCTTCGCTGATCCGTTTTTGGGAGACGAAATTCGATATCCTGCGCCCGCAGAAGAACAAGAAGGGCAACCGTCTTTTTTCTCCGGCCGATGTCGAAAACCTGAAATTGATCTATCATCTGGTCAAGGAGCGGGGAATGACCCTCGACGGAGCTGCCCGTTGTCTGAAACAGAATAAAGGAACCATTTCGCGCGATGCGGAGCTGCTCGAACGTCTTCAGCGTGTCCGGGCCCTGCTCGAAGAGGTGCGGGCCGAACTCAAGGAGAGTGCGGAGGACCGGGCGGTTGTCGCGGAAAATGGGGCTGGAGAGGCGGCCGAAGTATCGGCGCTTCCGGTTCGTACCCGGAAGAAGCCTGCCGCGCAGGAGTTGGCGGACGATGCCGGAGGGGATGGAGCGGAGAGTAAAGGACCCGTGCAGGTGATCGAACCAGGTCCCCGGAGCGAAAAGCCGGCGCCGAAACGTTCGGCGGCGCGTCAGCCCCGGCGCAAGAAGGAGAAAGAGGAGGCGGAGAGCAAGGAGTTGTTCGCCTTCTATGAACAGTCGTTGTTTTAGACGGACGTTTTGAAATACGGCAGGCGGGTACATTTTGCTTTCGCCTCCGATTCGGAGGGGGCGGTGACGTTGCGGACCGCTACGGCGATAGGCCCGACCGGGTATGCGAACGAACCCGATACTTCGGTATATCTTTTGGGGCGCGTAGCGCCGCAAGTCCCTTCGAGGTGAGGATTTCGGGGTGGGGCAGCATTATGGACGGGAGCACAGGCCGCGAACAAGCGACCGTCGGATATGGTACGTTGAAAATATAATCGCCTTTTCAAATAATGTAGTAGGATTATGAAAATCAGAGATATTGCCGAAGTGATCGAACGATATGCTCCGCTCCGTTTGCAGGAATCGTACGACAATGCCGGTCTTATCGTGGGACGGCCCGAGGACGAAGTGCATCAGGCGCTGCTGGCCGTCGATGTGACCGAGGAGGTGTTGGACGAGGCGGAGCAGACGGGGTGCGATCTGATAGTCACGCACCATCCGATCGTTTTCCATGCCCTCAAGCGGTTCAATTCGGCTACTTATGTGGAGCGGTGCGTCGAGCGGGCGATCCGTCGGGGAATAGCGCTCTACGCCTGTCATACCAACCTGGACAGTGCGCCGGGCGGCATGAGTTGGCGGTTGGCGGAGATGCTCGGCGTGGAAGAGTTACGGGTGCTGCAACCGACCGATCCTGCGGACGGGCGGGTCGGCTTCGGGGTGGTGGGCGAACTGCCGCAGTCCATGTCGGTGCGGGATTTTATGCGGCGTATTCAGGAGCGCCTGCCGGTGCAGGTGATCCGCCATTCCGAGCTGGTCAAGGAGCAGGTACGGCGGGTGGCCGTATGTACCGGAGCGGGAGCCTCGCTGCTCGGCGAAGCGCGTCGTGCGCAGGCCGATGTGTATGTCACTTCGGACCTCAAATACAACGATTTTATGACTCCCGACGGGGCGTTCGTGGTGGCCGATATCGGCCATTTCGAGAGCGAATATTGCGCAATCGACATTTTGTTTGATATTTTATCGAAAAATTTATTTACCTTTGCGGTTCGCAAGAGTGTAAATTCACGTAATCCGATCGGTTACATAGTTCCGTCTAAACAATAAAAACACGATATGGCAACACAGAAAAAGACAGCTGAAGTTGATTATTCGATGCAGGAGAAAATCCTGGCCCTCTACGATCTCCAGAAGATCGACAGCCAGATCGATTCGATCAACAAGGTGAAGGGTGAGCTGCCGCTCGAGGTGCAGGATCTCGACGACGAATTGGCCGGTTTGAAGGCGCGTGTCGAGAATATCAATGCCGAAATCGAGGAGCTCAATGCTCTCTCCAAGCAGCGTAAGCGCGAGGTGGATCAGGCCAAGATACTCATCGGCAATTACAAGGAGCAGCAGAACAACGTCCGGAACAACCGCGAGTTCGATGCGATTAGTAAGGAGATCGAGTATCAGGAGTTGGAAATCGAGCTGGCCGAAAAGCGTCTGAAAGAGTATGCTGCCGGAATCAAGGTCAAAAAGGCGCAGGTCGAGGAGACCGAGGCCCTGATGACGGAGCGCCGAAAGGACCTCGAAGCCAAGCAGACCGAATTGCAGAGCATCGAAGCGGAAACGGCCTCGCAGGTGGCGGAATTTACGGCTCAGGCGGCTAAAGCGCAGGCCAAGATCGACAAGCGGTTGCTGGAGGCTTACCAGCGGATCCGTCATAACGTGCGCAACGGACTTGCCGTGGTGACGGTGCGGCGCGATGCGTGCGGCGGCTGTTTCAACCGCATTCCGCCCCAGCGCCAGATGGAGATCCGTCAGGGCAAGAAGATCATCATTTGCGAATACTGCGGTCGTATTCTGGTGGCCGATCCCGAAGAGCAGCAATAGCAAGCGTTTGGGGTTGAACGATTTGTAGCCCGACCTTCCCACGGAAGGTCGGGCTGTATTCGTTGAGTCGAAACGGGGACGGCCTCTTTTCCGAATGAGGATTTCGAAACCCCGATTGCTTTTTTTCGATACGATCGTTGCGTTCGGATGAAACTTTTGCCGCGAAATCGTTGTTTTTTCCAAATAATAATTAATTTTGCGATGATGTAACTTTTTGAAATACCCGATAGATGAAGATAGCTCTGGCTCAATTGAATTATACGGTCGGCGACGTCGCAGGAAATACAAACAAGATCATCGAATCCGTACGTCGTGCGAAAGCCGAAGGCGCAGACCTCGTCGTTTTTGCCGAGCAGGCGATCAGCGGTGCTCCTTCGTTCGATTTGCTGCGGAAAAATCCTTTTTTGGAACAGTGCGAAGATGCGTTGATGCGGATTGCCGCCGAATGCGATACGGTGGATGCGATCGTGGGGCTTCCGATTCTCACCAAGGAGGGGACGATCAGTGCCGCAGCGTTGATTCAACAAGGAAGAGTCGTCCGCTACGTGGGAAAACAGAATATCACCGTGCGCCGCGAATTGGGATTTCTGACCCCTTCGAAAGGTTGCGAATACGTTACGATACGGGGTTGCCGCTGTGCGCTGGTCGTAGGCGACGATCTTTTTCATACCCCGGATTTCGACAAGTCGGTCGAAACCGTCATCAACATCCATGCCCGCCGCTACCGCAAGGGCGACTTGAGTCGTCGGTACGACGTAATCCGGAATATCGCCTACGTCAAGGGAAAGAATGTGGTGATGGTCAATCAGGTCGGCGGTGCTACGGAGCTGGTTTACGACGGGATGTCGGGCGTGATGGACAACCGGGGCAAGCTGGTGCGGTTGCTGAAAAGTTTCGAAGAGGACTTTCAGGTGTTCGATACCGAAAATCCCGCTTGCAGCGTCGAGTCCGTCCCTGTGTCGGTGAACGACCGTACCCGCTTCATTTACGAGGCGGCTTGTTGCGGTCTGCGGGATTTCTTCGTTAAAAATGGGTATAAAAAGGCCTGTGTCGGCGTTTCGGGCGGTATCGACTCCGCCGTGGTCGCTTGTCTGGCGGTTGCAGCGCTGGGGGCGGAGAACGTGCGGGGATTGATGATGCCCTCGCAGTTTTCGTCGGAAGGATCGGTCGAGGATGCCAAGCAACTGGCCGAAAACCTCGGTATCGAGTTCCATGTCGTGCCGATCACGGAGGCTTACCGCAGTATCGTCGATACGTTGATCCCGGTGATCGGCGGTACGGATTTCGATGCGACGGAGGAGAATATCCAGTCCCGCATCCGCACGCTGATGCTCATGGCCCTGCAGAACAAGAACGGCTATGTCCTGCTCAACTGTTCCAACAAGAGCGAGAATGCGCTCGGTATCTGTACGCTCTACGGCGATACCGGCGGCGCTTTCAGCGTGACGGGCGATCTGTATAAGACCGAGATGTATGACCTGGCCCGCTATATCAACCGGAAATTCGGTGCTCCCATTCCTGAAAACATCCTGACCAAAGAGCCTTCTTCGGAGCTTCGGCCCAACCAGAAGGACAGCGACATGCTGCCCTCTTACGAGGTGGTGGATGCCATCCTGTACCGTCTGATCGAAGATGGGCAGTCGCGTGAAGAGATCATCAATGCCGGATTCGACAGCGACGAGGTACAGAAAATCTATGCGATGGTCATGCGCAACGAAAAGAAGCGTTTTCAGTATCCGCCGGTGCTTCGACTCTCGTCCTCCTCGTTCGGGCATGAGTACCGTATGCCATTGACCCATAAATATGTAAAGTGACCCGATGGACCGTATCGAACATAGCGGGGTGGTGAAGCGCGTCGATGCGGAGAGGGTTTGTGTGGAAATTACGGCTCATGGCGCTTGTGGGAGCTGCAAGGCCCGCGAAGCCTGCGGTTTGGGTGAGACCGGGCAGAAAATCGTGGAGATACGTACTCCGGCTGCGGCGACGTATCGTCCCGGCGACAGGGTGACGGTCGCTATAACCCGACGAACGGGAGCGGTCGCGGTTTTGTTGGCTTATGTCGTGCCTTTCGTCGTCCTGATCGGCGTGGTGGCAGTATGCTATCTGCTCGGCGCGGGCGATGGGGCGGCGGTACTTGCAGGATTGGGATCTGTCGTCCTGTACTATGGGATTCTCTGGCTTCTGCGCCGGAAGATCGATAATGCGATTCATTTCACAATATCCGAATAATATGGAGGTATTACTTTACACAGTGCTTACACTTTGCGTGTTGGGAATCCTTGCCGCGCTGATCCTCTATTTCGTGGCACAAAAGTTCAAGGTCGAGGAAGATCCCCGGATCGACGAGGTCGAAAAGATGCTGCCCGGTGCGAACTGCGGCGGCTGCGGATTCGCCGGATGTCGCGGTTTGGCCGATGCGCTAGTGAAGCGGACCGACATCTCTTCGCTCTTCTGCCCGGTGGGCGGGGCCGAAGTGATGAAGACCGTCGCTGCCTACCTGGGCAAGGCTGCTCCGGAGAAGGAGCCCCAGGTGGCTACCGTCCGCTGCGGCGGCAGTTGCGAGAAACGTCCCCGGATCAATGCGTACGACGGTGTTACGTCCTGCGCGGTGGCTGCTTCGCTTTATGGCGGAGAAACGGGGTGTACGTACGGCTGCCTGGGATACGGGGATTGTGTGACGGTTTGTAACTTCGATGCCATAGCGATAAATCCCGAAACGAGGCTTCCAGAGGTCGATTTCGACAAATGTACGGCCTGCGGCGCGTGTGTCAAGGCTTGTCCCAAGTCGATTATCGAGTTGCGGAAGAAGTGGCCCAAGCAGCGGGCGGTTTACGTCGCGTGCATGTCGAAAGACAAAGGGGCGGTGGTGATGAAAGCCTGCAAAGCCGGCTGTATCGGCTGCGGAAAGTGTGAGAAAGTGTGTCCGTTCGGAGCCATTACGATCCAGAACAACCTGGCTTTCATCGACTCCTGGAAATGCAAGCTCTGCCGCAAGTGCGTGAACGAATGCCCCACCGGTGCCATCCGTCTGGTCGGTATGGAGCCGCTGCCCAAGGAGCCTAAAGCCGCTCCTGCATCGAAGCAAACGTCGGCAGCGGGAGAGAAGCCGGCTTCGGAGGAGAAGAAGACTGAAAAAACCGAATCCTGATCCGAACGATAAAACCGAAAACAAACGCTATGAAGACATTTCCGAGAGGCGGAGTACATCCGTCGGATAACAAGTTGAGTCGGGCGGAGGCCGTCGAGGTACTGGCGTTGCCCGATGTGGTGAATGTTCCTTTGTCGCAGCATATCGGTGCGCCGGCGGTTGCGAAGGTGGCCAAGGGCGACAAGGTGAAGGTGGGAGAGTTGATCGCCGAAGCCGCCGGTTTCGTGTCGGCCAATATCCATGCGCCCGTGTCGGGCACCGTGACGGGGGTGGATATGCTGCCCAACGGGCAGGGAATCCGCCAGATGATGATTACGATCCGTCGCGAGGGGGATGAATGGGCCGAAGGGATCGACACTTCGAAGGAGCTCGTGCGCGAATGTACGCTTTCGGCTCCGGAGATTCTTGCCAGGATCAAGGAGGCGGGTATCGTCGGTATGGGCGGTGCGGCGTTCCCCACGCAGGTCAAACTGACGGTGCCTGCCGGGAAAAAGGTCGAGCACTTGATTATCAATGGTGTCGAGTGCGAACCTTACCTGACGTCCGACCATCGGGTGATGCTCGAACGGAGTGAAGAGCTGCTCGTGGGCGTCACGATCCTGATGCGGGCGCTCGGCGTGAGCGGCGCTTCGATTGGAATCGAGAACAACAAACCGGATGCGATCGCCCGATTGAGCCGGCTGGCTCCGTCGTACCCCGGAATCCGGGTCGTTCCGCTTCGGGTCCGTTATCCGCAGGGGGGCGAAAAACAGTTGATCGCAGCCGTTACGGGTCGGGAGGTTCCGCCGCCGCCGGGACTGCCGATCGACGTGGGGGCCGTCGTCTGCAATGTTTCGACGACGGTGGCCGTGTACGATGCGGTGCAGAAGAACAAACCTTTGATCGAGCGGGTGGTGACTGTTACGGGCCGCCAGATGGAGGCTCCGAAAAATCTGCTCGTCCGTTTCGGAACGCCGGTGGCTGTCCTGTTGGAGGCTGCGGGAGGCGTGCCGGCCGGGGATGTGAAAGTGCTCAACGGCGGGCCGATGATGGGACGGGCGATGAGCAACCTCGCCTCACCGGTGGTCAAAGGCTGTTCGGGTATTACGGTGCTCGGGGGGGCGGCAGCCCTGCGTGGTCGGGAGAGCTCCTGTATCAAATGCGCCAAATGCGTGTCGGCCTGCCCGATGGGATTGGAGCCTTATCTGATGGCCAAACTCTCGCGCCGCAAGCTGTGGGAGCGGCTCGAGGCGGAGTGGGTGACCAACTGCATCGAGTGCGGCTGCTGTCAGTTTACCTGTCCGGCGGATATTCCGCTGCTGGACTTTATCCGAATGGGAAAACAGGAGGTCGGGGCGTTGATCCGTGCCCGCGCCGCCGCCCATGCAACTAAGAAATAAGAAAAAAGAGATAGCGTATGGCAAATAAATTGATCGTAGCACCCGCTCCGCACGTGCATGGTTCGGAATCGACGCAAAAGATCATGCGGGACGTTCTGCTGGCGCTGACGCCCGCGCTGGTGTTTTCGGTGGTGGCGTTCGGCTGGAGCGCCCTGGCGGTGACTTGTATTTCGGTGGCCAGTTGCGTGCTGTTCGAATACCTGATTCAGAAATTTCTGCTCAAGGGGCCTTGTACGGTGAGCGACCTGTCGGCCGTGGTGACCGGCGTCCTGCTGGCTTTCAACCTGCCGGCGTCGCTGCCCTGGTGGATCGTCGTGATCGGCGCTTTCGTGTCGATCGCCATTGCCAAGATGACTTTCGGGGGGCTGGGCAAGAATCCGTTCAATCCGGCGTTGGTGGGTCGTGTGTTCCTGTTGTTCGCCTACCCGGTGCAGATGACGACTTTTCCCCGTCCGGTCGGACAGTTGGCCGACGCTTTTTCGGGAGCGACGCCGCTGGCAGCCGTCAAAGCGGAGCTGGTGTCGCATACGTCGGTCAATTATCAGGATGTCCTTTTCGGTTCGATCCCCGGTTCGCTGGGTGAGGTTTCGGCCCTGCTGTTGCTGGTGGGAGCCGTCTATCTGCTGTGGAGAAAAGTCATTACGTGGCATATTCCGGTGGCGGTCCTGGGAACGATGGCCGTGTTCGTCTTTCTGGTCGGCCTCGGACAGGGTATGCACGGTGAAGCGTTGTGGGAGTTCCCGCTGTTCCATCTGCTTGCAGGCGGAGCCATTCTGGGTGCCGTTTACATGGCTACCGACTATTCGACTTCGCCGATGACGCATACCGGTATGCTGATTTACGGAGTCGGCATCGGCATCATTACGGTACTGATCCGTTTGTGGGGCGCCTATCCCGAGGGTATGTCGTTTGCGATCCTGATCATGAATTCGGTCGTGCCCCTGATCAACAAATATGTCAAACCCCGGCGTTTCGGGTTAAAATAGGAGGAGCGGAGGATGAAGAGTACATTATTCAATATGGTTATGGTGCTGTTCGTGATCACACTGCTCGCTTCCGCAGGCGTGGGAGCGGTCCATATGATTACCGAGGAGCCGATTGCCGAGGCACGGGTCAAGGCGACCCGCGAGGCGCTCAAACAGGTGCTGCCCGAGTTCGACGAAACGGAGGATACGGCATTGACCGTCGAGAACTTGCCGGTGACGGTCCATACTGCTTCCGAGAAAGGCCGTGTGGTGGGTTATGCCGTAGAATCGATGACTAAAAACGGGTTCAGTGGGGTGATCCGGCTGATGGTCGGTTTTGCCCCTGATGGTCAGATCCTCAATATCCGGGTGCTCGAACAGGCGGAAACTCCGGGGCTGGGTACCAAGATGGTCGATGCGGGCAATCCGCTGGAAAAGAGTTTTGTCGGCCGGAATCCGGCCCAAATGAAACTGGGCGTGAAGAAGGACGGCGGCGACGTGGATGCCCTGACGGCGGCGACGATTTCGTCGCGGGCTTATGTCGATGCCGTGAGTCGGGCTTATAAGGCCTATTGCGAAAAGGCAGGCGTCGAAGCTGCCGTGAACACCGTTTCGGGTGCTTCGAATACTCAAAATGCGGGTGCGGACGGTACTTCGGGCGCTTCGGCTACCCGGGATGCGGGAGCGGATGGTGCGTCCGGTGCTTCGAACAATCAAGAAACGGGAGCGGAAGCCGCGACGGGCGCGACGGCTGCTCGGCCGAATGCAGAGGCTGGGACGCGAGCTGCGGGTGAAGAGCGGTATCGAGAGCGGGGATTGGAGCGTGAAGGCCGTTCCAACCGCCTCCAGCGAGGAAGTCAGACCGTGAACAATGCACAGGAAGGAGGTCGAAATGAATAATTTGAAAGTACTTGCGAGCGGCATTATCAAGAATAATCCGACGTTCGTTCTGGTACTCGGCATGTGTCCCACGCTGGGTACGACGACTTCGGCGGAGAACGGTTTCGGTATGGGCGTGGCGACGATGGCCGTGCTGATTCTGTCGAACCTGGTCATCTCACTGATTAAGAATCTGATTCCGGACAAGGTGCGCATCCCGGCTTTTATCGTGGTGATCGCATCGTTCGTGACCATTATCTCTATGCTGATGCAGGCGTATGTCCCGGCGTTGTATGCCAGTCTGGGCGTATTCATTCCGCTGATCGTGGTGAACTGCATCATCCTGGGACGTGCGGAGGCATTCGCCTCGAAGAACGGACCGGTGGCTTCGATCTTCGACGGTATCGGGATCGGTCTGGGTTTCACGCTGTCCCTGACGTTGGTGGGGGCTGTCCGCGAAGTGTTGGGCAGCGGGGCCATCTTCGGTTATTCGTTCGGTATTACGGACTACATGCCGTTGGTGTTCGTGCTGGCTCCGGGTGCTTTTATCGTACTGGGGTATCTGATGGCATTGTTTAATAAATTTCTCAAGAAATAGGTATGGAGCTCTCTTATTTTGCCATTATCATCGGCGCGATCTTCGTCAATAACGTCGTGCTGGCTCAATTCCTCGGCATCTGCCCGTTCCTGGGCGTGTCGTCGAAAGTCGAAACTTCGCTCGGTATGGGAGCTGCCGTGACCTTCGTCATGGCCCTTACTTCGGTGGTTGCATGGTCTATTCAGACTTACGTATTGGTGCCGCTGGGGATCGAATACATGCAGACGATCGTCTTTATTCTGGTGATCGCGGCTCTGGTGCAGATGGTGGAAATCATGTTGAAGAAGGTGTCTCCGTCGCTCTATCAGGCGCTGGGAATTTTCCTGCCGCTCATTACGACGAACTGTGCCGTGCTGGGCGTGGCGATTCTGATGATCTCCAAGGAGTTCAACCTGTTGCAGAGCATCGTTTATTCCGTGGCGACGGCCATCGGCTTCGCATTGGCGCTGATGCTGTTCGCCGGTATTCGCGAGCGGCTCGAACTGGAGGATGTCCCCAAGGCCGTGCAGGGGGTTCCCGTGGCGCTGATTACGGCCGGTATTCTGGCAATGGCCTTCATGGGTTTCTCCGGGCTGGTATAGGCGGGAATCGAAAATTATCGGATTGTCGGGGTCGTCATGGGCGACCCCGATATTTTTTTACTTTTGCATGTTGCGTTTCGATGTGTTGAAACGTCTTATGGAAAAATGGAGGAATCGGAGTTCAATATACGGGTGCTCTGTTTGCGGGACAAGATGTTCCGCTTTGCCCGAAGCATCCTGAACCGGCGGGACGAGGCCGAGGACGTGACGCATGACACGATCGAGAAGTTGTGGCGTCGTCGGGAGTTCCTCGACGGTTGCCGGGATGTGGAGGCATTTGCCATGACGTCGCTGCGTAACGGGTGTTACGACCGTTTGAGGCGGGTGCGTCCGCTGGCTGGGGATACTTTCCCGTTCCTTGCGGCCGAGGCGGAAGACGAACGGGCCGAAGCGCGGGAGATCGTGGCGAAGGCGATGGCAAGGCTCTCTCCGAAGTTGCGGGAGGTACTCCATCTGAAGGATATCGAAGGGTATGCCACTCATGAAATCGCTCGGATGTTGGGTGTGGAGGAGAATCAGGTGAGGACGATTCTTTCGCGGGCCCGGAGGGGACTGCGGGAAACGATAGAGAAAATGGATTATGGAACGAACGACGGAAGATATTGAACGGTTGCTGGAACGGTGGTACGATGCCGCGACGACCGATGACGAGGAGCGGGAGCTGCGCGAGTGGTTCCGTGAGTCCGGCACGCTGCCTGCCGGGTTGGAAAGCGCTCGGCGGATGTTTGCCGGATTCGAGGCTTTGGGAGCCGAAAAGGCGGGAAGCGAGGTTTTGCACCCGGAGGCGGACTGTCCGGAAGAACCGGCGGGGACGGACGTTGCGTCTTGTTCGAAAGAGTCGTTCCGACTGCGCAGGGCGGCGTTCTGGCTCTCGGCGGCAGCGGTCGTCGCAGGAATCGTGATCGCTGCGGAGTATCTTTCGCAGCCTTATGCCTATATCAACGGCCGTCCCGTGCGGGATGCCGAAACGGCGATGCAGACGACGATGTATCTTCGTCAGTTGAGTGTTTTCGACCGTTCGGTCCAGACATTCGAAAATGCGATTAAACCGGAAAATAACGAGTGATAAGATGAAGAAATTCTTTCTGACGGTCTGCTGCCTGATGGTTGCATCCGTCGCCATGGCTCAGAGCGACACGGTCGCCAATGTGAAAAATGTCTATGTGACGCAAGATGCGGATAGAGGACGGATCCTATTGACGGTCGGAGGTTATCAGGTGGGGCTGACTTCGCGGACACGGCCTAAATACGCTGCAGCCGGAACTGTCGTTATGTCCGAAGCGCAAGTGGAGCGACTTGCACGGCAGAATCCGAAATATCTTGTCGATGGGTGTGTCGTGTCCGAGGATATTATGAAACGCATCGAATTGCGGAAACGTAGATCCAGGGTGGAGGTCAGCATCGGATTTCGTGCCATGGAGCTGGGTTTCAGCCTGCTGACATCTCCCGGTTACGGTGCTTATCCTGCGGCGGAACGCGGATTTCTCGATCAGTGGGTCGGCAAGTCGATCCATTTCGGCTTTCGGCTGCTGGACCTCGGGTTCAACTTGAATGAAAAACGGACATTGCAACTCCATACGGGTTTACACCTGATGTGCGACAACTATGTGTTCGATAAGAACGTCACGCTGCGTCGGGTGGACGAAACGGTCGTGCCGGAGGTTCTCGACCGGGACTACAAGAAATCGAAACTGACGACGGCATCGTTCGGTATTCCGTTGGAATTGACTTATATGCCTGTGTATAAACTGTGCCTTTCGGCGCAGGTGTACGGCGATGTGGTATTCAACTCCCACACCAAGTACAAGAAGCCGATTACGAAAGATCGTTTTTCGGGGGTCAATGTATTCCAGGCTGGCGTCGGCGCTTCGATTACCTACAAAGGGGTGGGACTCTATGCCAAATATGGCCTGACCGAGTTTTTTCGAGGGGACGTGGCTCCCGTGACGCACCCGTGGACGGTCGGGATCACCTGCAATCTCTATTTCGGGATTTAACGTGGAATCGGTATGAAAAAACTGTTGTTTTTGACCTTGTTGATGCTTTCCGTGGTCGGTGCGCGGGCCCAGCAACCGTCCTTTATCGAGTTTTTCGGGAATTATGCCGTGCGGGAGGGATTCACGAGCGTCGAACTGGGGCGCAGGATGATGCAAATGATGACCCGTCAGGCGGGGACGGATGCTTCGCTGGCGCAACTGTTGCAAGGCATCAGCTCGATTCGGATCATCGTGGCGGATACCCTGGACCGGGATTTCGTAGCGGCTGCGCGGGAAGTGGCGGACAAAGCGCCCTATCAGTTGCTTTCGTCGTTGTCGGAAGAGGGGCAGACGGCCCGCTGTTACCTGGCGGAGGGTGGACGGAACGGAGAGTCGGAGTTCCTGATGGTTACTTACGGTCCGAAGGAAACCGTCGTGATCGATGTGGTCGGGACTTTCGATGTAACGGAAGTGTCGCGTCTTTCATCTTTCCGTCCCAGATGAGGCGGCGATCGTGAATTTCGTCGAAGATTTAGCCCGGTTGCATCCTGTCGGCCGATGACGGGCGTAGGGCGGGTAGCGTATTTTCTATTCTTGAGGGAGGTCGGTCGTCTTTTGGACCTGTGTGATTTGTCCGGATGCGGCCGATCTGGCTTTTATCCCTGCCGAGGTTCGGTTGGCGATCACGATCAAGAGCATGATGATGGATACGATCATCAGGATTTCCTGGACGGAACAACATTTGATCCTGCGGATGAGTTTTGCAAGCATAGAATTTTTCTTCCGGATTGTGTAACTTTGTGGCTCAAATTATTTACTTTTGTAAAAATAACAATAAAATCCGTATCCCGATGAAAGAAAACGTCATAAAATTGCATGATAAAAAATTCAAGGTGATGATTCCGGCTGCAAAGATAGAAGAAGCCGTGGCTGCGGTAGCGGCGAAGATCAACGAGGATTACCGGGAGAAACGGAATCCGCTGTTTCTGGGGGTGCTCAACGGCTCGTTTATGTTCATGAGCGACCTGCTGAAGAAGATCGATTTCAACTGCGAAATATCGTTCGTGAAACTCTCTTCGTACTGCGGTACCTCCTCGTCGGGGGATGTCAAGTGTCTGATAGGACTGGGCAACAACATCGAAGGCCGGGACGTGATTATCGTCGAGGACATTGTGGATACGGGCGCCAGCATCGAACACATGGTCGAGGAGTTGAAGACGAAGAAGCCCGCCAGTATCCGCGTGTGTACGCTTTTCTTCAAACCGAAAGCATACCAGCGCCAGATTCCGATCGATTATCCGGCCATGCACATCGGCAACGAGTTTATCGTGGGATACGGGCTGGACTACGACCAGTTGGGCCGGAATTACAAGGATGTTTACGTGGTGACCGAATAGTCCGATGAAGGAAGCGACGAATTACGACTTGTTGGACGGAGGGCGGAAATTGCCTCTGGTGGAGGATTTCTATACGATTCAAGGCGAAGGATTCCATACGGGCAAACCGGCCTATTTCATCCGCCTGGGCGGATGCGACGTAGGCTGCCGCTGGTGCGATGCCAAATATACGTGGAATCCGAAACTCTATCCTCCGACCGATATTTCGGAGGTGGTGCGGCGAGCGACTTCGTGCCAGGCGCAGGCTATCGTCATCACGGGCGGAGAGCCGTTGCTTTACCCGTTGGGGCCTTTGACTTCGGCGCTCAAGGGGCACGGACTCAAGATATTTCTCGAAACTTCGGGGTCGCACCCTTTCAGCGGGTATTTCGACTGGGTTTGCCTTTCGCCCAAGCGTCAGCAGCCGCCTCTGCCGGAGGCGTTCTGGCGGGCGCACGAGCTGAAGGTCATCGTCGAGCGGGAGGCCGATTTGCAATGGGCCGAGCGGAACGCCGAACAGGTCGGACGGGAGTGCAAGCTCTTCCTGCAGCCCGAATGGAGCGTGTCGGAGGAGATCATGCCCCTGCTGGTCGAGTACGTCAAGGCGCATCCTGCGTGGAATATTTCGATCCAGACGCATAAATACATGCATATTCCTTAAAGGATTCGGAAGATGCAGTTGAAATTGGACAAGCGGTTTTGGGTGGTGATTACTTGTATCATCGTGGTTTTCACGATTTTCATCGTGGGACGAAATCTGCTGCACGCCATAGAGATCAGAAAAGATATCGCTATCCTGGAGCAGGAAAGGGCGATCTATCGCGCTCGGATCGAGCAGGACAGTACGCTGCTCGAAGAGCTCAAGTACGACGATAATCTGGAGCAATTCGCCCGCGAGCGCTATCGCATGCAGCGGCGGGGGGAGAAAGTCTATATCGTGGAATGAAGCGGCTTTCGATGCGTGTGGATAGAGTTTTTGGAGATACGGCGATGTGTTATAAAGCGCACTGCTGCGTCATTATCGGGATGCGGGCTAAATCTTTACGGCAGTAAATTCCTGTCGCCCTTACCCTCAATGCCTTGCATCCATTCTGACATCCCTTAGAGGTTGTGTCTGAAATTTTCATTTCGACACAGCCCCTTTATTTTTTGCGGCGGACCGTGCCGATGTCGTACGGCAGAAGTCGGCTTCGTTTTGGAGAGAGCTTGCGGTGAATCGCCGGGATTTCGAGCGCTTGCAGCGGGAATATTGCGGCGGGCGATGCGGACCGGATTTGCAACGGCTCCTTTCTGCGGAGAAGCAGAAGGTATGAGGAGCGGTATGGAGGATGACCTTCGGATATTTCGGAGGACGGTATGTGCCGGGTTGTTGCAACCTTTTCGGAACGCCGGTCAATAGTGGCGGAATCCCTGCCAATCGACCGGCAGAGGGGTGCCGTTTCGGAGCCATTCGAGATGATTGCCGCCCGTGATGCGGCCGATGAAGTGGAACTCATCGCCGAAACGGAGCCGGTAGTTGGACAGAAGTGTGTTGGCGCTCTCCGGAGCGACGGTGAAGAGAAGTTTGTAGTCTTCGCCGCCGGATACGGCGGTTTCGAGATCGACGGGAGTCGGGATGCACTCGGTATCGACTTCGGCACCTACGCCGGACCGGTGCAGGATATGCCGCAGGTCGGAGGCGATGCCGTCCGAGATGTCCATCATGGCGTGCACTTCCGGACGTTCGCCGAGCCAGATGCCTTCGGCGACTTGCGGGGCGGGGTTGCGGTGGATCTGTGCCAGCGGGGTGTCGTACCGTCCGGCCAGGATATCGCGCAGTCCGGCGCCCGACTCTCCCAGCGAACCGCCGACGGCGATCAAGTCGCCGGGGCGTGCGTCGCTGCGCCGTTTGATATGGCTGTCGGCGATACGCCCGATGGCCGTTACATTGACGACCAGTCCCGAATCCGAGGCTGTGGTGTCGCCCCCGACCAGGCCGACGTCGTATTGGGCCGAGAGGTCGCGGTAGCCTTCCATGAAATCTTCGATCCATCCTTCGGGCAGGTCGTGCGGGATAGCCAGCGAGAGCAGGGTTGCGATCGGGCGGGCGCCCATCGCCGCGACATCGCTCAGATTGACGGCCAGGGATTTACGGCCCAATTCACGCGCCGAGGTCGCCCGGCGCAGGAAGTGGATGTTTTCGGCCAGCAGGTCGGCGGTGAAGACCAGCGATTCGCCGCTGCCCAGCGGGAAGACCGTGCAGTCGTCCCCGATGCCGTCGAATCCGTTGCGGGGAATTGCGGCGAACATGTCGCGGATCGTGTCGATAAGTCCGAATTCAGTCATGTCGAATGGCGGTTTGTGCGGAGCGGCGGCGTTCGGGTAAATTGAACGGACGCGGCCGAAGTCCGGAATGTAGCAAAGATACGAATAAGCCGAGCGCAAAAGCAAATTTTATTTGTATTTTGCCGAGGCGCGTCTTATCTTCTACAAAGATAGCGAAAGCCGAGAGCAATTATGAGAACTTGTTCTTGAAAATTGCCGAACCGCATCCTGTCTTCTGCAAAGATAGCCAAAGCCGGGAGGATACGAAAATTTATTTTCGGCGCCCGGGTCGTCCCGACTTTCGGACGGGTGTGAAATGTGTGTGAATTCGATGCGAATCGGAGGATCTTGCGGCGTATATCCGGGTTTTTCACTATTTTTGTAAGCAGGAATGACGAAGGCGTGCCCTTCGTGCCGTTTGTCTGGCTGGGGATAGTCGGAGCGCTGCCTGTGCTGTGGATGTTTTCGGGATTTTCGGCTCGTCGAAGTGTCCGTTTTCGGATTACGACGGAAGATATTCGGAACGATGCGAGTTCTGTCTGTCGGGTGCTCGTGCGTAAAGGATTGGTGCGCGATCGAATGGCGGAAAAGCTTCGGATAGAGGCGGATTCCGGATTCCAGGTGTAATTTTGATTTGAAACGATATAATTTAACAAGAAGCTGTATGTGGGGAGAGAAGAAAACCAAGATCGTAGCCACGTTGTCGGATTTCCGCGCCAACGAAGAATTTGTACGCGGCCTTTTCGAGGCCGGAATGGACGTAGTACGCATCAATTCGGCGCATGTGACCGAAGAGGGGGCCGCGAAGATCGTCGAGGCGGTGCGCCGGGTCAATCCGGCGATTCCGGTCATTCTGGATACCAAAGGACCTGAAATCCGTGTGACGGCCGTGGCCGACGAGTACGGCGGTGCGATCGGCTTTCAGACCGGGGAGCGCGTGAAGGTGCGCGGGACGGCCGATGGCGAACCTTCGACCCGCGATACGATCTACTTCAACGTGGCGACGGTGGTACGCGATATCGCGGTCGGTGCGCGGTTGTTGATTGCCGACGGGGAGTTGGAACTCCGCGTGACGGACAAGACCGACGAGGAGCTGATGTGCGAGTTCGTGCGGGGCGGCACGCTGCGGTCGCGCAAGAGCGTCAATGTGCCGGGGATGAAGATCGACCTGCCGTCGGTGACGGAAAAAGACCGCCGCTTCATCGAATGGGCCGTGAAGAACGACGTCGATTTCATCGCTCACTCCTTCGTGCGGAGCGCCGGGGACGTGCATGCCGTGCAGGAGATTCTCGACCGTTACGACAGTCCGATCAAGATCATCTCCAAGATCGAGAACCAGCAGGGGATCGACAACCTGGACGAAATCGTCGAGGCTTCGTACGGGGTGATGGTCGCCCGGGGCGATCTGGGGGTCGAACTTCCGGCCGAGGCGATTCCCAACGCGCAGCGGCGTATCGTGGAGCGTTGCATAGCCGCCAAACGACCGGTGATCATCGCTACGCAGATGCTCTATTCGATGGTGCGCTCGCCCCGTCCGACTCGGGCCGAGGTGAGCGACGTGGCCAGTGCCATTTACGAGCGCGTGGATGCCGTGATGTTGAGCGACGAAACGGCTATGGGCGACTATCCGGTGGAGGCCGTGAGTACGATGTCGCGCGTGGCCCGCGAGATCGAGAAGGACGAAACGCATTTTACGCCGATGATCGATATGAACATGGTTTCCGTGAACCACGAGATCACGGCGCAGTTGGCGCGTTCGGCGGTGCGGGCCAGTACGAACTTGCCGATTCGCTATGTGGTGCTCGATACCGCGACCGGACGCACGGGCCGTTATCTGGCCGCTTTCCGGGGCCGGTGTCAGGTCCTGGCGGTTTGTTATACCCGTCATGCGCAGCGTATTCTGGCTCTTTCGTACGGCGTCGTGCCGATCCTGCGTGAACAGCAGTCGCACGAACGCTATCAGGATCGTTACCACTTCGTGATCGACGCCCTGGATTTTATCCAGCGCAAGCATGCGATCGAACCGACCGATCTGCTGGCTGTGGTGGGCGGCAGCTTCGATTCGAAATACGGCGCTTCGTACCTCGAGATTTCGAGCGCCGAACGGTTCCGCGAGCGGGATGCCGTGTGCGACGGCTGCTAAATCCGAAGGGTCGTGGGAGGTGAATTGCGGGACAAGGTCGCAAGCGGTGTAGCGTGGAGCATTGCCGAAAAGGTAGGCTCCATGTTGCTGCAAATGGGGGTGAGTATCGTCATCCTCCGGTTGCTGACGCCCGAGCAGATGGGTATTATGGCTATTCCCGTGGTTTTTTCGTCCCTGGCACTGGTGATGGTGGACAGCGGTTTCTCGCAGACCCTGATCCGAAAGGCGGTGCCGTCGGAGGAGGACTACAAGTCGGTATTCGTCTTCAATATCGCGGTTTCGGTGCTGCTGTACCTGCTGTTGGTGGGGGCGATGCCCTGGATCGCCCGTTTTTACGGGATGCCCGAGTTGGTGCGGATCGCTCCGGTGTTGTTCCTGCTTGTGCCTCTCAATGCCCTGTGCGTGATTCAGAATACGATTTTCACCCGGCAGTTCCGTTTCGCCCGGCTTTCGAAGGTCGTTTTTACTTCGTCGCTCGTAAGCGGACTGGTGGCTATCGGTATGGCTTGGGCCGGATGCGGTATCTGGAGCCTGGTGGGGCAACGGGTAGTGGCGATGGGTGTACGGGCCATGTTGCTGTGGGGGTTGAGCGACTGGCGCCCTCGGGCGGCTTTCGACGCGGGCCGTCTGCGTGCGATGGCTCCGTATAGCTTCCGGTTGCTGGCGACCGATCTGATTTCTTCCGTTTACAACAATGTTTCCCAGCTTTTCGTCGGGAAGCTCTATGCTGCGGATGTGCTGGGCTTTTTCAACCAGGCGCAGAAACTCAAGGAGCTGCCCGTGACATCGACCATGCAGGCCGTTCAGAGCGTGACTTTTCCCGCGCTTTCCAAGATCGCGGACGACGAGCGTAAATTCGCCGAGAGCTACCGGCAGGTAGTAATGATCGTCGCTTTCGTGATGCTGCCGATGATGGCCGGTCTGATTGTCGTCGCTCCTGAAATGGTGGACAGTCTGCTCGGGGAGAAGTGGATGCCGATGGTTCCCTATTTTCAGGTTATTTCGCTGGCCGGAATGTTCGCTCCGATCGCTACGGTTTCGAATAATGTGCTGAAGGTGAAGAGCAACGGTCGGATCATCGTGCGGCTGGAAGTGGTCAAGAAGGTAGTGATGACCCTGGTCCTGATCCTGACGATCCCGCACAGCGTGCTCGCCGTGACGTGGGGCCTGTCGGCGATGGCTTTTTTCGAAATGATCCTCAATTTTGGCGCGACGACCCGGTATGCGGGGCTGACGGCAGGTCGTTTTCTGCGGACGTTGCTGCCTATAGCTTCTGCGACGGCGGCGATGTTCGGTGTGGTTTGGGCTTTCGGACACTTCACCAGCTTCGCACCTCTGCCTACGTTCCTATTGAAAGTGGCGGTCGGCGTGGTCTGTTACGCTGGGTTCGGAGCGTTGTTCCGGCTCGAAGCGATGCGGGTCGCGTGGGAATTAGTAAAAAAGCTCTTCCGGTAAAGGAAGAGCTTTTTTATATCCGGTTTAACCGTTTTCGATCAATGCGAAACCATGTCGAATTTGTTCGGGTATCGCCGGGTACCGGAAACGGAGAAGACTATTATGCGTAAACCTTCGGGGTTCTTTCGCCGCGCAGTACACTCAGGGCGTTGAGCATCAACGCACCCATTTCGTCTTCGCCCGGATAGATGAAGATCGGGGCGAGGAACGAACAGTGTTCGCGGATTACGTCGTTCACCGGTTCGTTGTACGCCACGCCGCCCGTAAGCAGGATGGCATCCACCTGACCTTTGAGAACCGCAGCCATCGCGCCGATCTCCTTGGCGATGCTGTAACTCATCGCGTCGAGCACGGCTTTGGATTTCTGGTCGCCCTTTTCGATGTCGATGCAGATCTGCTGCACGGAGTTCTGGTTCAGGTGAGCCACCAGACCGCCTTTGCCGGCGAGCATCTTCAGCACGTCGCGCTGGCTGTACTTGCCCGAAAAGCAGAGGTTCACGAGCGCTCCGGCAGGCACCGTGCCTGCACGTTCGGGTGCGATCGGGCCGTCGCCGTCGAGGGCGTTGTTGGTGTCGATCACCCGTCCCTTGCAGTGGGCCGAGACCGAAATGCCGCCGCCCATGTGGGCAACGACCAGGTTCAGGTCTTCGTAACGCTTGCCTACCTTTTCGGCATGGCGGCGTGCGATGGCTTTCTGGTTCAGGGCGTGGAAGATCGAAATGCGGGGGCATTCCGGAATACCGCTCAGGCGGGCGATGTCGTCCAACTCATCGACCACGACCGGGTCGGCGATGTAAGCCTTCACGCCGGCGGCCTGGGCGATCTGCTCGGCGATCAGCCCGCCGAGGTTGGAAGCGTGTTCGCGCTGGGCGTTCACCAAGTCGTTCTTCAGGGCTGCGTTTACTTCATATACGCCCGATTCGATCGGCTTGATCAGACCGCCGCGACCGATCACGGCCGAGAGGGACTTCACGTCGAAGTTGTTCTTTGCGAGTGCTTCGAGTACCATCTCCTTGCGCCAGTCGAGCTGGTCGATGATGCGCGGGAAACGAGCGATCTCCTCGGCCGAATGGCGCAGGGTGAGCGCCAGCGTAGGCTGCTCGTCGTCATACAGGGCGATCTTCGTCGAAGTCGAGCCCGGGTTGATTGCTAAAATCTTGAATCCCATAAATCCGATACCTGAATTATTTAGCGGCCAGACAAGCCAGTGCGATCGAGTAGAGTTTGGTGAGGCTGGAGTCGCCGCGCGAAGTCAGCACGCAGGGAACTTTGGTTCCCATGACCATCGCCGCGATCTCACCGCCGCCCATGTGCGTGGAAGCCTTGAAGAAGACGTTGCCCGATTCGATGTTGGGGAAGAGCAGACAGTCCGCATCACCTGCGACGGAGGAACCCTTGACCTTCTTGATCTCGGCGGCTTCCTTGTAAAGCGCTACGTCGAGCGACAGCGGACCGTCGATGACGACGTTGCCCAGCTGTCCGCGATCGCCCATCTTGGCGAGCAGAGCGGCTTCGGTCGAGGAGAGCACGCTCGGCAACAACTGCTCCGAAGGTGCGATGCAGGCGATCTTCGGCGTCTTGATGCCGATCAGGTTGGCGATGCGCGTCAGGTAGCCGATCAGGATGGTTTTCTGTTTGAAGTCGGGCTGCGGAATCACCGCTACGTCCGAGATGACCAGTAACTTGGGATAGTTCGGCATTTCGACTACCGCTACGTGGCTCAACGTGCCTTTCGGGGGGAACAGACCTGCGTCCTTATTCAGGATGCCGCGCATGTACTTGTCCGTGGAAACCAGCCCCTTCATCAGTACGTCGGCCTCGCCCGTAACGACGGCATTGACAGCCAGATTGACGCACTTCACGTCGTTGCTCTCGGGGATTATCTTGAAAATGTTGCAATCGATATTTTCTTCTTTGCAAACCTGCTCGATGATCTTGGGATCGCCGAACAGAATCGGCTCTACCAGACCTTCCTTATAAGCTGCATAGACGGCTGCCAGCGTGTGGGCGTCCTGACCGTAAGCGACTGCAAGGCGCTTCTTACCTTTTTTTCTTGCCTCTTCGACAATTTCACTCAAATGTTGCATGGGTTGTGTGTTTTAATATAATTGTTTGGTATTATTTATTGACGATTTCGTAAGTGTCGGTGGCGATGACCAGCTCCTCGTTGGTCGGAACGACGGCCACCTTGACCTTCGAATCCGCTGCGGAGATGATCTTGTTTTCGCCGCGAAGACCTTCGTTGATCTTCCGGTCGAAATGCACGCCCATGAATTCGAGGCCTTCGCAGACCTCCTTGCGGGTTTCGGGCGAGTTCTCGCCGACGCCGCCCGTGAAAACGATCAGATCGACGCCGCCCATTTCGGCTGCGTATTCACCGACGAATTTCTTGATGCGCAGACAGTACATGTCGCGGGCGAGGATCGCACGCGGATTGCCCTCTTCATAGGCTTTGTCGATGTCGCGCATGTCGCTCGATACGCCCGATACGCCGAAAACGCCCGATTGCTTGTTGAGCATGTTGTTCACTTCGGCATAGCTCATTTGCTCCTTTTCGCCGATGAAGGTGACGGCGCTCGGATCGACGTTGCCGCAGCGGGTGCCCATGACCAGACCATCGACCGGCGAGAAGCCCATCGAGGTATCGTAGGACTTGCCGTTCAGCACGGCCGTGATCGAACCGCCGTTGCCGATATGGCAGGTGATGATCTTGGAATTGTTGATATCCAGACCGGCGAGTTTGGCGCCTTCGCGGGCGACGAACTTGTGGCTCGTGCCGTGGAAGCCGTATTTGCGGATGCCGTATTTCTGGTAGTACTCGTAGGGCAGGGCGTACATGAAGTTGGTTGCGGGAAGCGTCTGGTGGAACGAGGTGTCGAATACGGCTACCTGTTTCACGCCGGGAAGGACTTTTTCGATGGAAAGAATACCTTCCAAGTTGGCCGGATTGTGCAGCGGAGCGATCTGGAACAGCGAGCGGATCTTCTCCTGGACCTGTTTGGTTACCAGACAGCTCTCCGGGAAAAATTCGCCGCCGTGCGCTACGCGATGACCGACGGCCTTCACTTCGTCGAGCGACCGGATTACGCCGTGCACGGGGTCGGTCAGGGCCTGAAGCACCAGGCTGATGCCCGTCGTGTGATCGGGAATCGGCTGGTGGAGCTCGAACTTCTCCTTGCCGACGGGTTTGTGCGTGAGATCGCCTTCAGGAAGGCCGATGCGCTCGACCAGACCTTTGGCGAGCAGTTTGCTGGACTGGGCTTCCATGTCGATCACCTGGTATTTGATCGAAGAACTGCCGCAGTTGAGTACTAAAATGACCATTTCAGTTGTTTTGTAAAAATTATTTTGTTGTTTCCTTGTTCGTTGTCAGCGTTTCAGCAACCGTCCCAATGCGGTGCCCAGGAGGATGCAGCACACGCATACCGCGAAATTAAGTGCAACGCAAAGTCCGGCCGCCGTGTAGTCGCCGCTTTTGAGCATCCGCACCACGTCGGAAGAGAAGGTGGAAAAGGTGGTGAATCCGCCGCAGAATCCTACGCTCAAAAGCCACGACGCAGTACCTGCGCCCAGTATCTCCAGCAAAAAGCCCATCAACAGCGATCCGGCGGCATTGACCGTGAAAGTGCCCGCCGGGAAGCCCAACAGGGACTGTTCGACCAGCCATACATAGGATACGAGGTACCTCGACATACTGCCCAGGGCCCCTCCGATTCCTACTGCCACGATCTCGCGGATCATTTCGTCGAAAATGCGTTTTTACTTAAGACTTTGCAAATTTACGCAAAATTTAATTACGGATCGTAAGGTTTTTCGGAATTTTTGTGATGAATTTTGGATTATCTGTGGTTAATTTTCGTATTTGTAGCCCAACCCCTTTACGGTCGAGATATGTCCGTTTCCGATTTTTTGCCGGATTTTGCGGACGTGGACATCGATCGTACGGTCGCCGACGACCACCGTATCGCCCCAGATACGGGAGTAGATCTCTTCCCGGGAGAAGAGTTTTCCGGGAGAGGAGGCGAGCAGGGCGAGCAGGGCGAACTCCTTGCGGGGCAGTTCGATACGTTCTCCGTCGCGGATTACCAGATGTCGTTCCCGGTCGATGACCAGCGAAGCCGGCTTGTCGGCGGCGACCCGTTTGAGAATCGCCTGGATGCGGCTCAGCAGAAGTTTGGGCTTGATCGGCTTGGGGATGTAGTCGTCCGCCCCGGCGCCGAATCCTGCGAGTTGTTGCTCCTCTTCGCCGAGGGCCGATAGAAAGACGACCATCGTTTCCTTCAGCGCCGGGTCGCGGCGCAGAGCCCGGCAGGTTTCGATGCCGTCCATCACGGGCATCATCATATCGAGCAGGATCAGGTGCGGCCGGTGTGCCGCGGCCTGTTGCAAACCTTCGGCTCCGTTACGGGCCGTATATACCTCATAACCCGCCTTTGTCAGGTTGTAACGGATGAATTCGAGGATGTCGTCTTCGTCGTCGATGAGCAGGATGCGATGACTCATAAGAGCGTGCGTAATTTTTGCGAAGATAATAAAATTATCGGCAAATCCTGTGCGGGGGCCGGAAAAATGGTTATATTTGCAAGGTTTATATGGTTTTGCAAACCGTAAGATTAAAATCAGACAAGATGGCTACTGAAAATTCTACTCTTCCTGTTTCCGAGGAGCATCTCAACTCTTCTGTGGTTGAGGATACGCAGAACAATTCCGTGCCTGCAGATGGCGGGGAAACGAATGCCGCAGTTGCGGACGATACCGGCGTACCGACGCAGAGTCGGGTGGACTTCGCCGATGAAGATGCGGCGCTGGCTGCCGAAAATGCGGGGCTCGACCTGGGCGAGGCTTCGCCCGAGGAGGAGGCTGCAGGCGGAGAAGCGGCCGGCAGCGACCTGGCGGGCAAGTCGAAGGAGGAGTTGCTGGCGATTTTCGCCAAGATGCTCGAAGAGCGGCCGGTGCAGTCCCTGCGCCGGGATGTGGAGGCCCTCAAGATAGCGTTCTACAAATTGCGTCGGGCGGAGTCCGATGCTGCGCGACGGGCTTTCGTCGAAGCCGGCGGAGCGGAGGGGGATTTCGTGTCCGAGCCGGATCCGGCGGAGCTGCGTTTCAAGGATCTTTTCCGGGAGTACCGCCGTCTGCGGGACGAGTTCGTCGCCGGACTCGAAGCGGCCAAGGAGGAGAATCTCAAGATAAAGTTGCAGATTATCGAGGAACTCAAGGAGCTGGCCTCGTCGGACGAGATGCTCAACCAGACTTTCAACAAGTTCCGGGAGTTGCAGCATCGCTGGAAAGAGACCGGCGTGGTGCCCCAGCAGAATGTGAAGGATCTGTGGGAAACCTACAACCTGCACGTGGAGAATTTCTACAATTTCATCAAGATCAACAAGGAGTTGCGCGATCTCGACCTGAAGAAGAATTACGAGCAGAAGCTGGCTCTGTGCGAACAGGCCGAAGCGCTGGTGCTCGAACCGTCGATCGTCGAGGCGTTCCACAAACTGCAGAAGCTGCACGACGAGTGGCGAGAAATCGGCCCTGTGGCCAATGAATATAAAGAGGTGCTGTGGAATCGTTTCAAGGAGGCTTCGAGCCGTATCAACAAGCAGCATCAGGAGTTTTTCGAGAATATCAAGCAGGAGCAGCTCCGCAATCTGGAACTCAAGAGCGAGCTTTGTGTCAAGGCCGAAGAGTTGGCGCAGCAGCCGCTGACTTCGCGCAAAGAGTGGAACAAGGCGAGCGAGAAGCTCTTCGAGATACAGAAAGTCTGGAAAACGATCGGATTCGCTCCCAAGAAAGATAACAATGCCATCTACGAGCGTTTCCGCAATGCCTGCGACAAATTCTTCGAGGCCAAGCGTACCTACTATGCCGGGTTGAAGGGCGAGATGGAGCACAACCTCCAGCTCAAGACCGAGTTGTGCGAGGCGGCCGAAGCGCTGCGCGACAGCGAGGAGTGGAAGAAGACGACCGATGAGTTGATCGCATTGCAGGCCAAGTGGAAGCAGACGGGGGCCGTGTCGCGCCGCTATTCCGACCAGATCTGGAAACGGTTCCGTGCGGCGTGCGACGCTTTCTTCGAGCGCAAGTCCCGACATTTCGCTGCGGTGGACGATCAGTACGGGGAGAATCTCCGTCGGAAAGAGGCTCTGTTGGAGGAGATGGCTGCGGCCGATATTCTGGCGGGCGGCTTCGAGATGATTCGTGATTTCCAGCGTCGCTGGGGCGAGATCGGGTTCGTGCCTATCAAGCAGAAGGAGGCGATTCAAAAACGTTACAAGGAGGTGGTCGATAAGATGTTCGATACCCTGCGCAGTTCGGAGCGCGATCGTTCGATGGACCGCTTCAAGGAGAAGGTTTCTTCGCTCAAGGCTACGGGCGACCGGCGTCTGCGCACGGAGCGCGACCGGCTTTACAACAAAGTCCGTCAGTTGGAGCAGGACATCGCCTTGTTGGAGAACAACATCGGGTTCTTCTCCAAGTCGAAGAACGCCGAGGCGATGATCGCCGAGGTGCGGGCCAAAATCGAGCGGGCCAAACAGGAGATGCAGGCCGCTATCGAAAAAGTGAAGCTCATCGATCAGGAGGAGAATAAGGAATAACCCGCCGAAGACGGTGTGCTATAACAGGTAAACTACTTCGTTATTATCGGTGTCACGGCTCGATCATGTACGCCAGTGCACACTCTTCGCCGTGAACCTCGATGCCCTGGTATTTTTACCTGTTCCTGCACACTTGAAAGGGGATGCGCCGAATTTCTCAATTTGACACATCCCTTTCCGGTGAGGAAACTTCTTTGTGGGGATAGCGGTGTATTTTATGTGAGTCCGGCCCTCGGAGCGGGAAGGTTTCCGGAGCGGTCTTCGAAAGCGGTTCCGGAACGATGTTTTAATAGGCAAGTGGAGAACCGGGCGTTCCGGCTTAAGGGTTGAAACGGAGCCGGATAAACGACGGTGCAAACAAAATAATTCGAAACAGATAATGAAACTCAGCAAACCCAAGTACATTTTCGTGACGGGCGGCGTGGCTTCGTCGCTCGGTAAAGGCATTATTTCGGCGTCGATCGCCCGCTTGCTGCAGGCACGCGGCTATTCGGTGACGATTCAGAAACTGGATCCCTATATCAATATCGACCCCGGAACCCTGAATCCTTACGAGCACGGAGAGTGTTACGTGACCGAAGACGGTGCGGAAACCGACCTCGACCTGGGCCATTACGAGCGTTTCACTTCGATTACGACCAGCCATGCCAACAACGTGACCACCGGTAAGATTTATCAGTGCGTGATTGACAAGGAGCGCAAGGGCGAGTACCTGGGCAAGACCGTGCAGGTCATTCCTCATATCACGGACGAAATCAAGCGCCGCATTCAACTGTTGGCGCAGCGCAAGGAGTACGACGTAATCATCACCGAGATCGGCGGTACGGTGGGCGACATCGAGTCGCTGCCCTTCATCGAATCGGTGCGTCAGTTGCGTTACCAGCTTGGAGCCCGCAATACGGCGCTGGTTCATCTGACGCTCATTCCTTACCTGGCCGCTTCCGGCGAGTTGAAGACCAAGCCGACCCAACATTCGGTCAAGACCTTGCTCGAGAACGGTTTGCAGCCCGATATTCTGGTGCTGCGCACCGAGCATCCGCTCTCTGCGGAGCTCAGGCGCAAGGTGGCGCTCTTCTGCAACGTGGATGCCAACGCGGTGATGGAGTCGATCGACGTACCGACGATCTACGAAGTGCCGCTGGTGATGCACCGTCAGCATCTGGACGAGGTGGTGCTCAGCAAGCTCGACCTTCCGTCGGAGCAGGAACCCGACTTGAGTTCGTTGCAGGCTTTCGTCGATAAGGTGAAGAATCCCAAGCGGACGATCGACATCGCCCTGGTGGGTAAATATACGGAACTTCCCGATGCTTACAAGTCGATCTGCGAGTCCTTTATTCAAGCCGGTGCGGTGAACGACTGCAAGGTGAAGTTGCATTACGTGAATTCGGAGAAGATAGACGCTTCGAACGTCGGGGAGAAGCTCGGCAAAATGGCCGGTATTCTCGTGGCTCCGGGGTTCGGCAACCGGGGAATCGAGGGGAAGATCGAAGCGGTGCACTTTGCGCGGACTCACCGTATTCCGTTCCTGGGAATCTGTCTGGGTATGCAGTGCGCCGTGATCGAATTCGCTCGCAACGTACTGGGCTTCAAGGATGCCACCTCGACAGAAATGGACCCGGCGACGAAGCATCCGGTCATCGACCTGATGGAGGAACAGAAGGGCATTACCGCCAAAGGCGGCACGATGCGTCTGGGAGCTTACCCCTGCTCGCTGGTGCCGGGATCGAAAGCTGCGCAGGCTTACGGTACGACTCAGATTCAGGAGCGTCATCGCCACCGCTACGAATTCAACAGCGAATACCTGAAGGATTTCGAGAGCCACGGAATGAAAGCCGTCGGTGCGAACCCCGATACGGGGCTGGTCGAAGTGGTCGAAATTCCCGACCATCCCTGGTTCGTCGGTACGCAATACCATCCCGAATACAAGAGCACCGTACAGCGGCCTCATCCGCTTTTCGTCGCGTTCGTAGCTGCGGCGCTGGCGGGAAAAGACGATAAGAAAAAATAGTTTGCAACCTTGCTTCGGGGTATCCTCAAAGAATTTAGATTACGCATGGATAAAAAATCAATCGCCGGAATTGTCATCGTGGCCCTGATCTTCCTGGGTTTCACGTTCTATAATTCGCATCAACAGAAAAAGTATCAGGAACAGCTCATGGCGTACAACGCCGAACAGGCGCGTATCCAAGCCGAGCAGGATTCGCTCTTGGCGCTCAACGCTCCGCTGCCGACTGCGGATTCCGCAGCTATTGCGGCTGCGGGAGAGCGGTTGTCCGGGGACAGCCTGCAGGCGCAGCGTCGGATCATGCAGTTCGGAGAGCTGCTGGCTGCGGCGCAGCAGGCCGAAGCCGAGGAGTTCACCGTGGAGAACGAGGTATTGAAGATCGATTTCTCGACGCGTGGCGGCCAGGTCAAGGATGTTACGCTGAAGGATTACACCAAGTATGCACCTCGTGACGAGCGGAATCAGCCGGTGCGGCTTTTCGATCCGGCAACGGCCAATTTCGCCCTGACGTTCTATGTGAAGAATGGTCATAACAACGTGTTGGTCAATACGGCGGATTACACCTTCAATCTGGTGTCGATGGAGAAGGATGCCGACGGTGCGCAGCGCATCACGATGGATCTGCCGGTGGCGCGTGACGCCGTGTTACGGTACGAGTATGTCGTTTATAACATACAGTCGCCGGCGCGGGATTATCTGGTCGATCTGAATGTCTATCTGAAAAATATGGCGCCGCAGATGGCCAGCCAGACGACTATCGGCATCGACTGGAGCAACCGGTCCTATCAGAATGAGAAAGGGTTTCAGAACGAGAATACCTATACGACCATCTATTACCGGGCTCCCGGCGAGTCGTCGGCCGACGACCTGGGGATAAGCGACGGGGAGAAGCAGAAGACGGTTTCGTCGTCGCTCAACTGGGTGGCTTTCAAGCAGCAGTTCTTCTCGTCGGTGATGATCGCCCCGGAGAACTTCTCCTACGCTGATATGAAGTTTACGACGGCGGAAAAAGGTTCGGGTTACATAAAGGATTTTTCGGCTAAATTGACGGTTCCCTATACGGCGCAAACTGACCATTACAACTTCGCCTTCTATTTCGGTCCGAACAAATACGCCATTCTCAAGCATGTGGCGACGACCGAGGGGGACGACGAACTGCATCTGGAGCGGTTGATTCCGCTCGGCTGGGGTATTTTCGGCTGGGTGAACCGCTGGTTCGTGATTCCGGTGTTCGATTTCCTGCGTCAGTTTATCCCGAGTTTCGGCCTGATTATCCTGATCTTGGCCGTGCTGGTGAAGGTCATCATCTCGCCGCTGACCTATAAGAGTTACATATCGACGGCCAAGATGCGCGTCATCAAGCCCGAGGTTGATGAGCTGGCCAAGAAATATCCGCGCCAGGAGGATGCCATGAAGCGCCAGCAGGCGACGATGGAGCTCTACAAGAAGGCCGGTATCAACCCGATGGGCGGTTGTATCCCGCTGTTGATCCAGATGCCGATCATTATTGCGATGTTCCGCTTCTTCCCCGCCTCGATCGAGCTGCGCGGCCAGCATTTCCTTTGGGCCGACGACCTTTCGTCGTACGACAGCGTGTTGTCGCTGCCGTTCAACATTCCCTTCTACGGAGATCACGTGAGCCTGTTCGCCCTGTTGATGACCGTTGCGCTGTTCGCCTTCTCGTATATCAATTACCAGCAGACGGCTTCGTCGCAGCCCCAGATGGCCGGCATGAAGTTTATGATGGTTTATCTGATGCCGGTGATGATGCTCCTGTGGTTCAACAGCTATTCGAGCGGTCTGACTTACTACTACTTCCTGGCCAACATTCTCACGATCGGACAGACGCTCGTGATCCGCCGGATGATCGACGACGAGAAAATTCATGCCGTGATGCAGGCCAATGCCGCAAAAAACAAGAACAGGAAGAAATCCAAGTTCCAGTTGCGTTACGAAGAGTTGCTGCGTCAGCAGGAGGAGGCGCAAAGGAACGCTTCCCGACGGAAATAACCGAAAGGTGCAAAGAGTTTCCTAACAAGTTTTCGAAATTGAAAATCACCCCTGTCAGAGTTCATCCTGACAGGGGTGATAACTTAAATTCGGACTGTTAGAGAGCCCCTTCATTCGCACGGCGCTGCGGATTTCAGACGTGTCAGTCGTAGAGGTCGAGGTATTCGTACGTATTTCCGACCAGGGAGAGGTAGCGTTCGAATTCGGGGCGGGAAATGACCACCGTGGCTCGGCAATCGTTGGGGTGGAAACTCAAACTGTCGCACGTTTGCAGATGACGGTCTAAAAAGAGATGTACGTGGTGTTCCGCGTCGTTGATAAGGCCGAACGGCGACACGGAACCCGGTTCGAGCCCCAGGTAGCGTTCCATGCGCTGCGGCGAGGCGAAGGTGAGTTTGCCCTGCCGCAGTCGGCGTTCCAGATCGTGAATCGCCAGCGAGCGGTCGCAGTCGAAACAGACCAAATAATGACGGTCGCCCTTGTGGTTGCGGAAGAAGAGGTTTTTGCAATGTTTCGACCCGTCCTCGCGCCAATATGCCTTGGCCTCTTCGATGGTCGGGGAAGCCGGGTGGTGATAGATGTCGTACCGGATTTTGTGTCTGTCGAGAAATTCCCGGACGATCGTTTCGCGTTCCATATCGACTATTTGGATTCGGTTCGAGAGCGGATTTATTCGACGTAAAGTACCAATCCCTTGAGGTATTCGCCTTCGGGATGATAGATGTTGATCGGATGGTCGGCGGGCTGGGTCAGTTGGTGCAGGATGCGGACCTTGCGTCCGGCGATGGCTGCGGCCGAGAAGACCGTGGTGCGGAACAACTCCTTGCTGACCGCCTGCGAACAGGAGAAAGTGAAGAGGAGCCCTCCGCTTTTGATCTGCGCCAGCGCCCGGGCATTGAGCCGCTTGTAGCCCTGCATGGCATTGCCCAGCACTTTGTGGTGCTTGGCGAAGGCCGGCGGGTCGAGGATGATCATGTCGTACCGGTCGCCGATGTCCTTGAGGTATTCGACGGCATCGACGGCCAGCGAAGTGTGGGGAGCCTCTTCTCCGAAGTTGAGCCGAACGTTGGCGTCGGCCAGGGCGACGGCCCGCTCCGAGGAGTCGATCGAGCATACTTCGCGTGCTCCGCCCGCAAGAGCATATACCGAAAATCCGCCCGTGTAGCAGAAGGTATTGAGGACCGTGCGTCCTCGGGCGTAGCGGCGTACCAGTTCGCGGTTGAAGCGCTGGTCGATAAAGAAGCCCGTCTTCTGGCCCTCTTCCCAGTTGACCAGGAATTTTTCGCCGTTTTCGAGCACGGTGCGGGGCATTCCTCCCGTTTTGCCGTAAAGGTACCCGTCCACGGGATTCAGGCCGGCCTTGAACGGTACGGTTTGGGAACTTTTGTCGTAGATGGCGGTGATCCGGTCGCCGTAAACCGTTCGGATCGCATCGGCGATTGTCAGGCGGGCGTGGTACATGCCCACCGAGTGACATTGAATCACGGCGGTCGTGTCGTAAATATCGACGACGAGTCCCGGCAGGGAGTCCCCCTCGCCGTGAACCAGACGGTAGCAGGTGGTGTCGGGGGCATCCGTGAGCCCGAGCGTGCGGCGCACGTCGAGTGCGGTGGAGATCATCCGCTGCCACCAGGCCGCGTCGATCGGTTCCTGTTCGAAGGTGAGCACCCGCACGGCGATCGAACCGATCTGGTAATGTCCCCGGGCGATGAAGTCGCCCGAACGGGTATAGACATCGACGAGGGCACCTTCGGGGATTTCGTTTCCGTCGTAACGGACGGATTCGATCGCGCCCGAGAAAATCCAGGGATGGCGGCGCAGCAACGACTCTTCCTTGCCGCGTCGGAGGTGTATTTGCGGGATCATTTCTTCGTTTTCTTTGGTTTGGGTGTGTGCAGCAGCCGGTCGTAGATACGCGTGCAGACCCAGGCGTCCGTTGCGGCGTAGAGCTGCTGCTTGTCGGTGAGTTGTGCGGCTTCCCAGTTGCTCAGGCGCTGAGCTTTGGATACCCGCTGGCCGAGTACGATCGCCGAAAGTTTGCGCAGGCTTTTCTCTTCGATGCCCCACTCTCCGGCGAGCTCCTGAAGATCCACGAAGCCCGCTTCCTGAAAGTGCCGGATGTTGTGCAGTGCCCGCAGGTCGCCCTTTACATCGGCGCCGATTTTCAGGATCTCCTTGTTTTCGAGGATTTTGACGATGGCTTTGTCGAGAGGAATCTTGCAGAGCCGGAACAGGAAGCTCTGTTCCGGCGAGGAGAGTTGCAGCAGTGCGACCCGATTGACGACGCCCGCCCGGAACGAAGGCCGGGTTTCGGTGTCGAACCCGATGACGGGCTGTGCCGCCAGGTAGCGGCAGGCCTCCCTGAGCCTCGGTTCCGAGTCCACGACGACGATCGGGCCCCGGAATTCGATGGCCGGAAGCAGAGCGGCCTCCTCGTTGCTGATGCTATTTTGAAATGTGATCGGTTTGTTCATGAAATCGCGCAAAGTTACAGAATATTCTTGGAATAGCGGTGGAAAAAGGGAAAAATGCGCTGAATGGCTTAGTCTAAAAGCGTTTATGAAGCCAAACGGCGCCAATGGCAAAAATGGGGTAACGCAAAGAAAAGCGGAATATTGAAGAAGAACGGTCTCCAAATCATTACCCGCTGAAAAGTGATTTTTAACACATGGCATTGAAAGTGTCTCCGTATGGCTTCGATTGACTTATATGGTCTAACTCGTTGAGTAATAACTTTGCAGACATAAACAACGAGTATGGCAAGAAGCACATTCAAAGTGCTGTTCTACGTGAACGGCAGCAAGGAGAAAAACGGCATTGTCCCCATCATGGGACGAGTGACAATCAACGGGACTGTAGCGCAGTTCAGTTGTAAACGGAGCATCCCGAAAACCCTTTGGGACGTGAAGGGGAACAAGGCAAAAGGCAAGAGTGCGGAAGCACGGGACATCAACCTTGCCCTTGACAACATCAAGGCGCAAATCATCAAGCACTACCAACGTATATCCGACCGCGAAGCATTCGTGACGGCGGAAATGGTACGCAACGCCTATCAGGGAATCGGCAGCGAGTATGAAACGCTTGTCAGAGCGTTCGATAAGGATTGTACCAATTTTCTCAAACGTGTAGGCAAAGACCGCACCATTGGCACATATAAAGTGATGGTGCGTACGAGGAACTATGTGGCTGCTTTTATCAAATCGTTCTACAAGCGTACTGATATGTCTATGTTGGAACTTACTCCTGATTTCATCAAGGAGTTTGCGGCATACCTTACAAGTGAACGGGGATTGAAAAACGCCACCATTTGGCTTCATTGTATGTGGCTGAAAAGTGTGGTGATGCGTGCGCACTATAACGGACTAATTCCGAGAAATCCCTTTGCGCAATTTCATATCAGCCCAAACGTGAAAGAACGTGAGTATCTGACGGAGGACGAGATAAAGGCCATCATGACGCACGAGTTTGAAAGTGATGCCCTCACACTTGTGCGTGATCTTTTCATCTTCGCCTGCTTCACGGCATTGAGTTTCGTGGATATGAAGGAACTTACCACAGATAACATCGTAGAGATAAACGGTGAGAAATGGATAATAGGCAAACGGCATAAAACAGATGTTCCGTTCCAAGTTAAACTGCTTGACATCCCCTTGCAGATAATCGAACGGTACAAGAACCGTTCGGAGGACAAATCAGTGTTCGGTAACATTAATTACTGGACGATGTGCAAGCAGCTGAAAAGGGTCATACAAGAATGTGGCATAGAGAAGCAAATCTCCTATCATTGTGCGAGGCACACCTTTGGAACATTGGCTCTGACAAAGGGTATGCCCATTGAGAGCGTAAGCCGGGTATTGGGACACACGAACATTGTCACAACTCAAATTTATGCGAAGATTACCACGCAGAAGCTTGACAACGATCTGACCATGCTCGGTGATAGATTGAATAAGACGTTTAATGGTATAACAATGGTATGAATATGAAAAGAAAGATCATAACGCTAGGCGAATCCGGCAACATCATAATGCCGAGTAATATCACTGACATCTGGATGAGCGAACCGGAACTTGTGGGGTTGTTTGGGATAACTGCTCCTGCACTCTGTGCTGCCGTCAGAGCCATATATAAAAGTGGAGCATTAAAGGAATACGAGGTTCAGAAGTATATTCGATTGGAGAACGGCTATCATGCAGATGTATTCAGTCTCACGATGATAGTTGCGCTTGCTTTCCGCATCAATAGTTTCGGTGCGAAACAAATGCGCAATGCCATTCTTAAAAGGATGTACTTGCGAAAAGAGAAAACAGCCTTCTTCTTTTCGCTGGGCAGTAACGGGACAAAGGCATCTAATTATCAGGCATAAAATCCGACAATGTGACGACATGAAATCATGAAACCGACAAATCTTTATCTGTCAATCTATTGCTGATAAAACACTCAGTTGATAAAACGTATTAGCATTCAGTTGAACTAACGTATTGCTGTTTTACCAATAATACGTATTACCCCAAAAAGCCCGAAGAAGCAGACCTGTAACGGATGCTTTTCGGGCTTGTTTTATATGCACCTTGCCTGTTTCCTATGCAATTCGCAGCAAGTTTTTCATCCCATGTAAATTTTGCGCCGTTCTGCTGTGATTTGCTTATCAGGCTTTCGCATGAGTTGCCGTAGCTTTGCACTCGGTTATTTATTAACGATTTAAGCTAAATGTAAATGGTAACAGCAAAGAACGAGAAGGAGGAGTTTATCCGGGTGGGTACAACCCTCTACAAGTTGGTGAATCAGCCCCGTCTGAACGGAGGCTATGTAAAGAAACGCATCGTGTGGAACAACGAAACGCTGCGACAGGATTATGGCAAGGACTATCTTGCCACTGTCCCTAAGTATGACGGTTTCTGCACCGTCCCCGACCATGTGGACTACCGCCCCGTAGTGGACAAGTTCCTGAACCTTTATGAACCAATAGGACATCATCCACAGCAAGGCGAATTTCCCTGCATCCAATCATTGGTACGACATATTTTCGGGGAACAATACGAACTGGGTATAGACTATTTGCAACTACTCTATCTGCAACCCGTACAGAAACTTCCCATACTACTATTGGTATCGGAAGAGCGCAACACAGGCAAGAGTACATTCCTGAACTTTCTGAAAGCCCTCTTTCAGAACAATGTGACGTTCAATACCAACGAGGACTTCCGTAGTCAGTTCAATTCCGATTGGGCAGGAAAGCTCCTTATCGTGGTGGATGAGGTGCTGCTCAACCGCAGGGAGGACAGCGAAAGGTTGAAGAACCTAAGCACCACACTATCCTACAAGGTGGAATCCAAAGGCAAAGACCGTGACGAGATAGCGTTCTTCGCCAAGTTCGTGCTATGCTCCAACAACGAGTATCTGCCCGTAATCATTGATGCAGGAGAAACACGCTATTGGGTACGCAAGATAGACCGCTTGCAGTCCGATGACACCGACTTCCTGCAAAAACTGAAAGCGGAGATACCCGCTTTCCTATACCATTTGCAGCACAGGGATATGGCAACAAAAAAAGAAAGCCGTATGTGGTTTTCCCCCTCGTTGCTGCATACCGAAGCCTTGCAGAAGATTATCCGCAGCAACCGTAACCGATTGGAGATTGAAATGCACGAGCTGATACTTGACATTATGGATAGTGTCGGAACGGACACATTCTCGTTCTGCTACAACGACCTTCTTCTTTTGCTGATACACTCGCAGGTAAAAGTGGAGAAGCACCAAGTCAGGAAGGTATTGCAAGAGTGTTGGAAACTCGCGCCTGCCTCCAACGGGCTTACTTATACCACCTACCAGTTCAACTATAATCGAGAGTGCCGGTATGAACCTGTGAAGAGAGTAGGGCGGTTCTATACCGTCACAAGAAAGCAACTTGATACCCTGTAACATCTTTCTCTTTTCGTTGAATTGTTGAATAGGTATATAACCATGCTGATAACAAACGAAATACACTCTCAACAAATGCTCAACAATCCCAAAAGGAAGTAGAGGAAGGGGCATCATCCATTTGTCGGATTCTCTTTTTGTGAGTGGTTTGTTGAGAATATGTTGAGAAAATAAAACCTTAATATACAGCATGATATATGTGCCATTCATCAAATCAACATTATTACACTCATCATCAAATCCGTAGAAAGAATAAATCATGAACATCCAAGAAGCAAAACAAATCAGAATCGCAGACTATCTGCAAAGTCTGGGCTACACGCCCGTCAAACAACAAGGCAGCAGCCTTTGGTACAAATCACCATTGAGAGAGGAAAAAGATGCCTCGTTCAAGGTAAACACCGACCGCAACCTATGGTTTGATTACGGATTGGGTAAAGGCGGCAACATCATCGCATTGGCAGAGGAACTATATGCGTCCGACTATATGCCTTATCTGTTAAACAAGATAGCGGAGCGAGTACCGCACATCCGTCCAGTATCTTTCTCTTTTCGCCAGCAGGCATCTGAACCGAGTTTCCAACAGTTGGAGGTAAGAGAACTTACCCATCCGGCATTACTCAATTACTTGCAGGAACGAGGCATCAACACAGCTTTGGCAAGGTCGGAATGTAAGGAGCTGCACTTCATCCATAACGGCAAGCCTTACTTCGCCATCGGATTCCCGAATGTGGCAGGAGGGTTTGAAGTGCGCAACCGTTTTTTCAAGGGCTGCATCGCACCGAAAGACATCAGCCATATACGCCAGCAGGGAGAGCCGAGAGAGAAATGCCTCGTATTCGAGGGTATGATGGACTACCTGTCATTCCTCACGTTGCGGATGAAGAACTGCCCGACCATGCCCAACCTTGACAGGCAGGATTACGTCATCCTCAATTCGGTTGCCAATGTTTCCAAAGCCATAGACGTGCTGCACGGGTACGAGCGTATCCACTGCCTGCTTGACAATGACGAGGCAGGAAGAAATGCGTACTTGGACTTGGCAAGAGGGGTCAGTGGACGCATCCGGGACTTCTCCGACAACTATAGGGGACATAAAGACCTGAACGATTACCTGTGCGGCAAGCAGCAGAATATAACCGTTAATCCCCCCACGAACCATCGTAAAACCCAAGAAGAAAGGGCTGGGATTATGACATTCCGAACAAGAAAAACGGGAGATGCTCAAAACTCATTCTTCAAGGATTGGGAGGTAGCAAGTTTGTGTTTCGGGTGTACCGAAACCGCTTGCTACCCACTTCCCAAGTTTTGAAAGATGGCATCCCGTTGGTCAATACAGTATAATCAGTAACAGAATTAGAAGAAATGAAATATGGAACAGAACAAGGAACGTAACAAGGGAGGTCGCCCCAAGAAAGAAGCGACCGAGAAACTGAAATACCGTGTCGCAGTGAAGATGGCGACAGCCGACTACTATCGTCTGCTGACACGGGCGCATGAGGCAGGTGTATCGCCAAGCGAGTACATGAGGGAATGTTTCCACAACGGTCATGTGATAGAACGGCTGTCAGAGGAACATGCCGGATACATCCGCCAACTCTGTGGCATGGCGAACAATCTCAACCAGCTTGCACACAAGGCTAACGCCGGAGGTTTCCACGATGAACGGTGGGACTGCAAGGTGGCGGTGGCAAGGATTCACGAACTCTTAACCAAGATTGGGATATGATGGCGAAAATCGTAAAGGGAAGCGACTTCAAGGGTGTGGTAGACTACATCCTTGATAAAGAGAAAAATGCCCAAGTTGTCGCATATGATGGCTTGTTTATGGAGAACAGGGAAACCATCGCAATGAGCTTCAATGCCCAATCACAAATGAACGGTAAGGTGGCGAAACCTGTCGGACATATCGCATTGAGTTTCTCCAAGGAGGATGATCCACGTCTGACCAACCGTGTCATGGCAGGTATCGCACTTGAATACATGGAACGGATGGGCATCAAGAACACGCAGTTCTTCATCGCAAGGCATTTCGACAAGGAACATCCGCATGTGCATATCGCCTTCAATCGTATAGACAACAACGGCAATACCATATCCGACAGGCACGAGCGTCTGCGCAGTACCCGTATATGTAAGGAACTGACCTTGAAATACGGTTTACACATGGCGAACGGCAAGGATAACGTCAAGCGCAACCGACTGAAAGATCCGGATAAGACAAAGTATGAACTCTACGACATACTCAAAGCAGAAGTTGGCAGATGTGGCAATTGGAACGTACTTGTCTCTAATTTGAAACGGCAGGGTGTGGAAGTGCATTTCAGATATAAGGGACAGACAGATGAGGTGCAGGGCGTTGTATTCACCAAGAACGGCTACCGTTTCAACGGTTCAAAAGTGGACAAGTGTTTCAGTTATTCCAAGATTGACGCTACCTTGCAGCGCAACAGGCACGAGGAACGTATAGGAATGAGAGCCAAAATGTATGAAGTCGCTACACCAAGCGCACCATCTGGAACGGCACACAGCGAGTTATTCAGCGGTTCGTTGGGACTATTGAACGGCAACAGCTCATCTTACAATGCCGCTGATGCGGAAGCCAATCAGAAAATGGCGGAAATACTTCGTCGGAAGAAGAAACGTAAGCGGGGATTAAGATTGTAAAATATGTAGTGTCCGATTGTTCAACACAAAACATGAGGCTGTTTCGTCATTAAGTTTTTACGGCACAGCCTCATTCTTCAATACGTTCTTGTTGCTATTTTGCATTATAATTCTGCATATATCTTCCCCCAATATTATTTTCCACGACTTTGGAAATGGGAAATTTATCAAATAGAATCATATAGCAATGATGCAAACTAAGAATAGCATCTTGTAAATCAGAGTTTGTTTCCAAGTCCACAATATTCAACCCTGCACTTTTGCAATCTTGTTTAGATAAATGTCTGCTGTGTGAATAGCTATTGTTGTGGTTCAAGAATACATCCATGATTTTATCAAAATCTATTGCTGGATTAACCTCTTTTATCCATTGCTCTGCCAATTTTGCTGACCACGCAACAGCATTTTCACAATCAGTTAAAAAGGTAGGATGATATTTTGATATAATTGTTTGCCATAGTCCTAATGCCGCAGGATTTTTGGAAACTTCATCAACAGCACGCTTAAACTCATCAATAACAGCCTGACAAGCAATTCCACCCATCTGAGGGTCAATAGGCCCCAATGATGATTGCTTTCCCATTATAATTTCCTTGCAAGACATTGCTATCATTGTTCCTGCTGACATAGAAATCTGGGGAATAAATGCTCTTACATCGCCTTTGAAAATACTTTTCAAATATGTAACAATGCTTTCGGTTGCGGCAATATCTCCACCTGGTGTATGAAGAATTAAGTCGAGCCCTTTTGCTTTATCCAACTTATATACAGTTGTCATAAAGGCATTTTTATCTTGTTCATCAATCGACACATGAGGTGCATCTGGAGCTTTGAGCCATCCAGAATAGTACGCTATAACATTTCGCCCAGTTATAGAATGTATTTTGTTCAAATACTCTTCTCGTTTTTTATCTAGTTCTATCCCTGCATTAGAATACAAGTTTACATCTGTTATTATTTCACTCCAACTTGGCATATTCTCTTTATATATTTATGGTACTTGAAGATAATTTAGTTTCATATTTAGATGTGTCGTAAATAGAATACTGCTTATATACATCTCCAACCTTTTCCCATTTAGAAAAGTTGGGATTTATAGAGGTTTGTGTACACATCATTTTTTTGTACATATCCTCTAAAGAACTCTCTTTGTTGTTTTTTTCGGTATTCATTTTTTATAAATATTTATCAAGTATTGCTTGTTTCTCACTCGCAGCATTTTCTATCAAAGCGCGAGCCTTAGTAATCTCTAACTCTGATGCCTCTATCTGTGCTACTATGCGTTTTTGTTCATCAATATTAGGCATCGGGATTTTGTACTTCATTATATCATCTTTATTGCCTCGTGGCATCTTAATACCCTTTTTGCTCTCCATCATGTAGTCAAAGAAGGTATCTCTACGAAGCATATAGAATATATACTTAGGTAGATATTTACCCGTGTCAGCAGACCTAAGCACGAGGACATCTTTCGAGCATCCACCTTCCTTGTCGGCAAACCAAATCTTTTTAAGATATGGACGAATATTCGAAATCAAAATATCCTCCGGCTTGTATTCGGTGATAGAAGATATGTTTGCTACTCCTTCAAAAGGAAGAACGCCCAATTTGTTCTGAAGCATATTGTCGGTTGTGATATATGTTTCAGACTCAATGTCACTATATTTAACAGACTTGGTTGCAAATGGAGCTATGGTTTTTAACGTGCCATCCGCAAAATTTAATGAGGACAGCACGCTTTCTGTATCAGTTTCACATTCACCAATCCGCAGCACAGCGTCCGAAGCAGACTTATCAATCTTGGCGATTTCTTCTACAATCTGTTTCTGGACATCAACAGGAGGAACGGGTATTTTAATTCTTCCGATGGATTGTGACAAATTTTGGATATTATTGCCATTACTCTCATCGCTTATAATTTGCCTGTATGACGGACTATTCAATATGGCATATAAAAATTCAGGAAGTATTCTATCGGAGGTAGAGCGTATTATTCCCATAAATCCCCCTGCGTAGAACGGCAAATCCTTTTCTACAAAGGAAATTTTACCCACATGGGTTTTGCTTCCACTTGAGAAACAAACAAAACAATCATTCTTTTTCAGTTTCTTAGCCGAATCAAGTTTTTTGTCTGCTCTAAGGTATATTTGTTTGTTTATTTCCAATTTACCTGATAATGTGATATTGTCTGCCGTTAATATAGCATTATCTGTCATTTCCTGTACTTGGTCTTCTTTTGAATAGGTAACACCGCGTATTACCTCTGCTAAATCCTCAATAGGCTCTAATGAGAACTGACTATTTATAATTACTTTTTTTGCTGTTATTGAAATGCTCTTTTCAAATACATCCCTGTCAAAAGCAAGCATATCAATCAATGATGCTCGACTGACATGGGATTGCATTTCCTCTGTGATTGGCATTGCGTAATCGCCCTTGAAAGCTCTATACACATAAGTACTTGCCTTATCGGGATTATCATAGCTGTTGGCATCGAAGAGTTTGGTACACTCGTCAATATTCTTGCCTCTTTGAATCGCGTGGATTCCCTCATTACCTCTACGATTTGAGAACTCATAGCCCAAGAAGCGTTTTTCTACATCTTTTTCCCCACTCTTGACTATCACAACCTTTTGAGGATATGCCAAAATGAAGTATAAAAGTTTTTCAGCTTCAATATTTAATATGGCATCATATAACTTGGCATCACTCTTTGCAGAGATTTTCTTTTTATACTCTGCATATATTTCGTGTGATTTTACTTTGTCATTCGGCGATTTCTGTAACAATGTAACATAATCGGCATAATCAAGCCCCACCCAAACATGAGCCACATATTTTGAGGCAGGAGTTTCTATGCCATTGACAGTTACGTCATTCAATGTGCGAAAGAATGTATCAACAGCATTCTTTGTATTGGCAGCAAAATAATTATCTCTACGGCGGAGGAATAGAACAACAGTATTTGTATTTGTAGCCATAAAAGTATTGCTACCTAATTCTGCTATTGCGACAATATCAAAGTATTGCAATATAATCTCACGAGCCTTCGTATAGATGCCTGAGTTGCTCAATATTGAACTTGGGAGAATAACTCCTGCGATACCTCCTTCTTTAAGCAAATGCTTTGTACGCTCAATAAACAGACACTCTATTTCAGAGCTATTATCTGTCAATGAGTTATATAATTCAAAATCTTGCTCTGTATAATAATCGCGAGTTGTCTGTCGGAACGAAGAAACGGAATATGGAGGATTGCTCAATACAATATCAAACTGCTGATTGTCCTTTTGACCATCATTTGCCTGCTTGCGTAGTTTACCCTTATACTCTTTGTTGTTGCAGAAATTAGCAAGTCCATCGCTCAATATAACATTAGCTAAACCATCACCGTGCAAATAACAACCCACCTTACCAACTTTCACAAGTCGATAATCCTTTTCTATGCCATATACATAATCTGTAGCCCAATCAAAATGGCAATTCTGCCAATTGATAAGGTGCTTTCTAGTCTCCTCAATATACTTAGAGGTATCACACCCGTTTATGATGTCTTGTACTTCGTGCATAAACTCTGTGATAAAGTGACCGCTACCGGCCGCATAGTCAATCATATATGGCAAGATTTCACCATCCTTACGAGACAGTTTTTCTGCCATAATAGAATCCAAAGGAAGACTCTTTATGATAAATTGTGCTATAGGTACAGGTGTGAAATATTGTCCGGCCTCTTGTTTGAGACCAGTAGTAAGTAGTAGTTCGAAGAAGTCTGATAAATATTGCTGTCTCTTGTTGTATCGAATTCTATATCCCTGAATCAACTCTACAACCTCTTTTACAACCTTTGCATTTTCTTCAAATGAAGCATTGTCATACACCTCCTTGATTGCAAACTCATTATTCTTTTCAAGACGAAGTTTGTTTACTTCTCTTAAAAGGTATTGTTTAGTATCTTCATTCAGGTTAGCACAACGCTTATCAAAGTCCTCATTATTGAAATCGCTAACAGTTCTGTCCAAAAATTTTTTCATTCCTTTGCTATAAAGGTCTGTCAAGCGAAGTTGGAAATCAACGTGGTTGTCTCGTCCTTCAAACCATTGGAACTTTAATTCTTCACCATCACCTGTGGTTGTTTCATCATAGACCTTGCACAAAAAGAGTGTAAATATCTTATTGAAAGCATTTCCCTTGTCTGACACTACATTATGGCGTAGTATTTCAAGGAAACGATTGAAGATAAAGCTTGAATCCTCTGCTTTTATCTCCTTTAATTGCTCTTTTGTTAAAGCTTTGCTCTGAAAATTATATGGTTGCACCCAAGAATCGAAGATGCCATTGTCCTTAGTGAGCTTATTCCATTTTTCATAAATGTCCTTGACATCACCATTGCGATAATCATCTTCAATCTTGATAATCTCATTTACATATACAAACTTATTGCCTTTCAATTCTGATGCATATAACATTAGCACATCAGCCTTGCCACCAGATAATTGGAAATACGTGAATAATTGCCCACCATCCTTACGGATTCTTGCTAATTCCTTATTGTACTCCTTGCCAAATGTCTTACATTCGATAAGCATATATGGTATACCATCTTCGCGACTAACGCAAATATCCAATCGTCCTGATGTACCATGTCCAGATGGCCAAGTCTTTTCTAAAATTATATTCTGAGGTTTATATCCTTTACTGAGTAATCTGTCAACACACTCAAGCACGACAAAATTTTCGGGCTGTGAGAAATTTTGTGTAGTCTTGCTTTCGGCAATAATATCACTGCCATAGTTAATGCTTTGTTTTTCAAAGTCAATTTCTATGGCATAATCAACATATATTTTATGATAAATGCCATTCGTTCCGTTTTTGGGAACAAATCCTAATGCTGTAATATGTTTCTTAATATCCATAGTACTCCTAATTTGCCTGCAAAGTTAAGAAATTAAATAGAAATTACCTCAATTAAATTTGGATTTCTCATTGAAATTATATATGGCAAACATTTGATGTGGTAATCCTATTGTTGAATTTTGAAAAATACACAGGTTCGTTTGATGAGTTTCCGGTTTTTATTGCTAATTTTGCATCAAGACGAGTGACAATGATAGCAATTCGGAGCAGAACGTAGAAATAGACACGGTTGCCAAATCATTACCTTAATTTCACCTTATCCGCTGAACCGCTTGCAAATAAAGTGGTTATAAAAATCTTCCAGAATTACCGATTAATCGTGACTTTTCCATCCGGGAGTATGGAAATTTTGCCTTCGCCGCTCAATTTGCGCAGGAGCTCGGCGATTTGTGCCGGATCGGATCGGAGTGCAGCGACGATTTCCCGGGGATCGAGAGCGTCGTTGCGGAGCAGCTCCAGAACGGTCTTTTTCGAGGCTTCCGCCTGCGGAGCGCGGGCGGCGCGTTTGCGGGCGAGGCAGAGGTCGCAGATGCCGCACTCCCGGGGCTCCGGCACTCCGAAATAGGCTTCCAGGAAGGAGCTGCGGCAGCCGGTTTCCGCCGTGGCGTAGGCGAGCATCCGCTCGAATCGTTCGCGGGTCTGTTTCCGGCGCTGCTGGTACGATTCGGGGGAGATGTAGAGATCGGCGGTGGGGAGCCGTTCTTCGTCCATGTAGAGGAGCGGCGAGCGGTTCGAGGGGATGTAGCGGATCACGCGCAGTTGCCAGAGCCGTTTCAGCAGGTCGTGCACCTTTTCGGGCGTATAGCCGCTCCAGGTCGCTATTTCCGTTTCGTCGATGGGGCGGAAGTCGGTGAAAACCCCTTCGTACAGACGCAGCAGAACACGGATGATGTGGTCCAGATCGTCGCGGATCACCCGCAGGCGGTAGAGATCGTCGCGGCTGACGCAGAAGAGGATGCGCGCGGGGTTGGCCGCTTCGTCCATGAGGGTCATGTAGCCGTTCTGACTCAGGATCTTCAGGGCGTTCTGTACCAGACCCGTATAGAGGTGCTCCCGGGTGCAGAAATCGCGCAGGTTGAACAGAAAGGAACTTTGGGCACCGTCGCCGATGGCGATCTGGAGGTAGCTGCAGATTTTTTCGTAGATCGAACGGATCTTTTCGAGCGGCGGGTAGTCCGCTTCGAAGCGTTTGGCGATGCGTTCCGCATCGTCGGAAGAAATCAGCAATACGGCATAGCTGCGCCGCCCGTCGCGTCCGGCACGTCCGGCCTCCTGATAGTAGCTTTCGAGCGAGTCGCACATCGTATAATGTACCACGTAGCGGACGTCGGGCTTGTCGATCCCCATCCCGAAGGCATTGGTAGCGACCATGACGGGGGTACGCCCCGAAATCCAGGCTTCCTGCCGCATCGAGCGCTCGGCGTGTCCCAGCCCGCCGTGATAATATTCTGCGGAGATACCTTCGTCGCGCAGGAAAGCCGCGACCTGTTCGGCTCCTTCGCGGGTGCGGACATAGACGATGCCGGAACCGCCGACGTTGCGGATGATCCGCAGGAGCTGTTCGTTTTTGTCGTCGGTATGGCGCACGGCATAAGAGAGGTTGGGACGCGAAAAATCGCTGCGCAGCAGATGGGGTTCCGCGAAGCGCAGCTTTTCCATGATGTCGTCCGCGACGCGCGGTGTGGCCGAGGCCGTGAGAGCCAGCACGGGGACGCCGGGAATCCGCTCGCGCAGCTCGGCGATCCGCAGGTAGGAGGGCCGGAAATCGTAGCCCCATTGGGAGATGCAGTGGGCCTCATCGACGGCGAGAAGCGATACGTTCATTCGCTGCACCCGCAGGCGGAAGGCCTCGGATGCGAGCCGTTCGGGAGCGACGTAGAGGAATTTCACGTCGCCATAGACGCAGTTGTCCAGGTCGATGTCGATCTGCCGGGCCGACAGGCCCGAATGGATCGCCAGAGCACGGATGCCCAGCTTGCGGAGCCGATCGACCTGGTCTTTCATCAGGGCGATCAGCGGGGTGACCACGATGCATACGCCCTCCGAAGCCAGTCCCGGAATTTGATAGGTGAGCGACTTGCCGCCGCCCGTGGGCATCAGGGCCAGCGTATCGCGTCCGGCGAGCACCGAGAGGATGACCTGTTCCTGCACGGGGCGGAACGTGTCGAACCCCCAGTAGCGCTTGAGCAGCGCTGCGATCTGTTGCCGTCTGTTCGGTGCTGTCGATTCCATATACACAAAGGTAGTGTTTTTGGCTTTTACCCGAGCCCGGAGGGGATAAAAAGTGCGTCATATTAGGTTTCTCGAAATATTTTCCTATATTTGCACGTTGAAGAAGAAAACCGACCGATGAGAATCAAAGAGGAATATAAGGTCCGTGAAATGGCAGGCGAGCATATCGTGGTGATGCAGGGCCGTTACGGAGTGGATATGACCAAAGTGATTGCATTGAACGAAACCTCGCTCTGGTTGTGGAACCGGTTGCAGGGACGTGAGTTCGGTACCGACGATGTCCGCGATTTGCTCCTCGGCGAGTACGACGTGGATGCGGAAACCGCCGAGCGCGACGCCCAGGCGTGGGTCGCCCGGCTCAAAACGTGTAATTTAGTCGAAGAATGAGCGTAAAGCTGCGCAGATATATGTCCGTGTGGATGCTGCTGGTCGCCTACTGTTTCTCGGTAGGAGCAGCGGCATACGCCGTACTTTCGTGCCACTGTATGGGGCAGGAGAAAGGCGAGGTGCATATATGCTGCCGGGGTTGCGACATCCATACCGAATGCGATTCGCATTCGGCCGGTTTTAAGGCCGTTTGCTGCGGAGTGGATCACTCCAAGGTGTCGGAGCTATATACTTCCGTATCGTCTTCCCAATGGGAGCGTGATACGAAGGTCATGATCGTCGATCTTCCTGCCATATTGGCAGCGGAGATGACGGCGATTCCGTTCGATTCCGTTCATTGGGCGACGGTTTCTGAACGTCTCTGTCTGGCCCATAGCACGGTCCATCTTCTCTCTTCCGGACTGCGTGCTCCTCCCGTTTTCGTGTAACGACGCATGAAAAAGTGCAGTGCCTGCGTGTACTGTGTTTTTCCTGCAACAGGCCGGTTGCCCGATTTGCAACCGGATTGCAAGAATGGAATATTATTTTTGCATCATGTTTACACAATCAACGGAAAATCAAATGAAATTCAAGTATTTAGCAGTATTAGTCTTTTTTGTTGCATCGGCATTCGGCGCGGCTCGGGCTCAGAATGTCAAAGGTGTCGTATATGGAGCCGACACGGACGAGCCGCTGATCGGTGCATCGGTGTACTGGGCCGGAACGACGGTGGGAACCGGTGCCGATGCCGAAGGAAATTATACCATACACCGGGTTAAGGGATACGATATGCTGGTCGCCGGCTTCGTCGGATATACCAGCGATACGATTCGCGTCGAGAGCGGCGTGGAGCGGGTCGATTTTCGTCTGTCGAACGACGGGGTGGAACTCGAGGAGGTCGTGGTGAACAGTACGCTGGGCGGTAACTACGTGAAGCGGGACGGCATTCTCAAAGGGGAGATGATCTCCTTCGCGGGCCTCTGCAAGATGGCTTGTTGCAACCTGGCCGAGAGTTTCGAGAACTCCGCTTCGGTGACAGTCGGTTACAGCGACGCCATTTCGGGTGCGCGTCAGATCAAGATGCTCGGTTTGGCCGGCACTTACACGCAAATATTGGACGAAAACCGTCCGATCATGCGCGGTTTGAGTGCTCCCTACGGCCTGAGCTATACGCCGGGCATGTGGCTCAATTCGATCCAGGTGTCGAAGGGTATTTCGTCCGTGACTGCCGGACATGAGGCCATCACCGGACAGATCAACCTCGAGCACCGCAAACCGACCGACGACGAGCGGCTGTTCATCAACTTCTACCTTGACGACGAACTGCGTCCCGAGCTGAACCTTTCGACGGCGCTTCCTGTAACCAAGGATAAGAAATTATCGACGATCCTCCTGTTGCACGGATCGTTGGATACTCATTTGTTGGGCGACATGGACGACAACGGCGACGGATTTATGGATCTGCCGAAAACCCGCCTGGGAGCGGTTGCAAACCGCTGGCTTTATACGGCCGACAACGGCGCGCAGGTGCGATGGGGTTTCAAGTATCTGGCGGAAAATCGCCTGAGCGGTCAGAAGCACTACAAGGCTTCGATGCGTGAAGAGATGGATACCGACTGGGACAAGGGGGCCATGTACGGCTCGCAGATCAAGAACCGCGAGCTGAACGCCTACTTCAAATTCGGTATGCCGGTCGGTCCCGGTGTCTATGACGAGGACCAGCAGGACGAGCTTCGTTCGAACATCGCTTTCGTGGCCGATTACGACCGCTTCCGCGAACGGGCCTACTTCGGGCTCAACGATTACGACGGTACGGACAACATGGTTTCGCTGAACATGATGTACAACCACTATTTCTCCTTCCGTCATTCGCTGATCGTCGGCGTGCAGTCGCATCTGCAATTCCTTGACGAGTCGCTGCTCAACCCGACGCCGTGGCTGGATGCCGCCGGAGCCTGGAATCTCGACCGTCAGGAGAACGAGGTAGGCGCCTATGCCGAATATACCTACACGATCAAGGACAAGCTCTCCGTAGTTGCGGGCATACGCGGGGACTACAACGGTTATTACGATAAGTTCTACGTTACTCCGCGCGGTCATATCAAGTGGAACATCACCCCGACGACGATCCTGCGCGGTTCGGCCGGGCTGGGTTATCGTTCGACCAACGTCATCACCGATAATATCGGCGTTTTGGCTACGGGACGGCATATTACGTTCGAAAGACCGACGGCTCTTTCGGCGGGAGCCGCCGCTGTGCGCGGACCTCTCAATCCCGGCTCTGCTTACGGGGGATATACGACCTGGATGGTCGCAGACGGCGGTGCGGGCAATTTCAAAGCGCTCAACCGGATGGAGAAAGCCCTCACCGCAGGCGGTAGCCTGACGCAGATTTTCACGCTCGTGAAAGAGGAGGACGCGACGTTGAGTTTCGACTACTTCCGCACGCAATTTTATAATTCGGTGATTGCCGATCAGGAGTATTCGCCGAACGACATTTATATTTACAGCTCGGACAAACGCTCCTTTACCGATACTTATCAGGTCGATTTTTCGTGGACTCCGGTGGAGCGGTTCGATATTTTCGCTACGTACCGCTATACGAACAGCCGTATGACGATCGATCGTCCGGACGGCAGTACGGCGCTCGTGGAGCGTCCGCTGGTAAGCCGTTACAAGGCGCTGCTCAACTTGCAGTATTCGACCCGCTACAACCGCTGGGTGTTCGATGTGACGGCTCAGCTCAACGGTCCTTCGCGCCTGCCGACCCAGACGGGCGACCTGGCCGATTCCGAGATGTCGCCGACGTATCCGATGTTCTTCGCGCAGGTGACCCGCAAAGTCGGCAAGTTCGATATTTACGTGGGCTGCGAGAACATTCTCGATTATAAGCAGAAGCACCCGATTCTGAATGCGGACGATCCTTTCTCGGCGGGTTTCAACTCGTCGGTGATCTGGGGACCTCTGATGGGGCGCAAGTTTTATGCGGGATTGCGTATCAATTTTTATTGATTGAAAGAACGAATTAAATTAGTTATACGACGATGAAAAAAATGATTTTGTGCTGCCTCGTGGCAGTATTGGGATGCGGGGTGTTCGCCGTGGAAGCGAAGACGCCGCAGAAGAAGGGCGAGATCGTTACTACGGTGTTCACCATCGATATCGATTGCGAAAGCTGTGCGGCCCGCATTATGAACAACGTGCCGGTAATCGGCAAGGGGATCAAGGATATTCAGGTCGATGTTCCCTCGAAAGAGGCGACCGTGACCTATGACAGTGCCAAGACCTCGCCCGAGGAGCTGATCAAAGGATTCGGAAAGATCCGGATCAAGGCGGAAGAAAAACCTGGTAAATAGTTATATATGGGTTAGTTAATTTGGATGGAGAGCCGGGGTTCCGAAAGGAATCCCGGCTTTTTTCGATCGGCGAACGTCCCCTCAGGGAAGAGGTACCCGATCGGAGCAAAACGGACGGAATGCATCCGTAAATAAAGGAAGAGCACGCGTCGTACCATTGGTATTTTAGAACTTTTCCGCGATCTTTGAGGCGGCAATACCCCACAGCGTGTTGTGTATTGGAAAACATTCACTAACTTTGCGGTGCCGTCCCCGCGGATGGCGACATATTGTTTAGTGAAAGTGTTTCGCTAATCCTTGACAGTAAAATTTGGCGATTTTAAGGAAACAAGGGTAGGCAATACAGACACTCGTCACCGTGTATAGGCATATATCGTTCCCGATATATTCTATTCGGTGTGGGGTATTGTTTATTTGTTTCCGGGCTACGCCAAATGCCTACTGTCGGATAAACGAACGACTCCACACTTGAACTGAAATCTGTAATTTACTATTTTATAGTCAAGAATATTCTGTCAAAATCAAGCCAATGCAAAGTCGAACTATCATAGGCAAGACTACATTGCGTTCCCTATCATCCCATGGGAATCTTGCTTTCGGCTCAATATTTGGTTCTCGTACCTTAATCCATGTATCAAATAAGTATATTGCCTCTTCCTCTGAAATGTTTAAAATTTCTTGGCGTGAAAGGGCTGACTTAAGAGCATTTTTATCATTTGATTCTACAAGATAGGATAGGGCGGCATTAAATCTAACTTCAGCGACAAGAGGAAGTGCGAGTTGGTTTATATTTGAATTATATGTTATTGATTTTGTCCTTATGCTTCGGTTATAAGATAGTAACGACCAGTTCCGACATATTTTTCGATATATCCGCGTAAACCTGAATTCCAAAATGTCCCATGAGTAGCAATGTTGAAACCATGGGTATGTGTCATTCCTGCCTTTTCTTCATTTTTAATTTCTTTTAAGCACAATTCGTAATACTTCTTAAATCGGAACTTTATTTATATCTTGATTCTGTCTTCTATTGTATTTGCGCAATACAAGATCAGGATGTCCCAGAAGTCGTGGATGATTCAGCCTATACCGAAATCCATGGCCAAACAAGAACTTCCGTACCAGCAATTCCGGGTTTGTATTTTTACCTTTTATTGCTGACATACAACGGTGCCTCTGCTCTTTGGTCTGTTTGTCCATATCAAAATAGAGAACAACATATCATATTCTATCAAAGAATCCCTCGTATTTTTCATCTATAATCTTCCACTCTCCCATTTTACGTCTTCTGATACGAGTTATCTTGCCAAGTTCTTGCAGCCGTTTCAGATACTTCTGAATCTGGCGTGTGGACAACCCTATGCTCTCTGCCGTCTGTCCTGCCCTGATTTGCGGATTTTGGGAAATCAGTTTGTAAATCTGGCGACTTGTTTTTATGAACTCTTTTGCGAACTTGGATGGCTCTTTTACGTCTACCTCTCCATTGCCTTTTACGAGCTCTTGCATCAAAGGACTGCCACTGGGCGTAATTTCCCCAGTAACTTTATCCTTAAAATTCAAATTCCAAAGGGTTACATGGAACTCGGAAGCATTGGTGGTAAATTCAGGTGCACGGTAGCCTGCAAGATGTTCATAAGATTTATAGGCATTGATAATTTTCTTCATTTCACTGCCTCGTCTTTTCATAAGTCCTAACCGACTGAAGAAATCTGCCAATAACGGATTCCTTCTTTTAGATGGCACGGTAAGGGGATTTTGCTGCTGAATAAGCCTCCTGTCCATCATACCTTCGGGAGAGTAGATTTTCAACCGGTCATCATACATATCATCTGATTTCACTTCCCATCTGCATATAGTCCCGATGAATGATTGCGTTCGCTATCGCTTCTGTTACGGCACGTTCGGGATAATCCGGCAATTCTTCTCGATGATCACTCTCTTTCCACCATTTCTTCCGGGAATTGTTCCGCACAAAAGATACGGCATATTGCAACTGGCCGATTACGAACCCTCTGGGACAACATCGTCTATCGCTTCGCCCAAGCCGCTGGGTATATCCAAACCGTTCCATCGAGTACAGAATATGCGTGACTGTTGTACTGGAGATTCATTAGCTAACAATGCCCCGGTATTTGTCAAATTACCATTTTTGGTCACTTGGACATTTGGGGTGATGGGAGGGCGACAGTCAAGCGTGAGGACAGCCTTTTGGACGAGTCGCCCGCAGCGTTTGATCTGTAACAGCCGGAGGTCGTATATTCCGGCTGCGGTGCTGCAGGTCAGTAGCGCCGTTTGATATATTCATCCAGCAATTTCTTCCGATGTTCAGGACTGATTCCGCTTGGTATCCTCACCTTGGATTTCAGGTCAGAAAACAAGCCTTCAAGTGCATTGTTGGTATTCAGAAGTCCTGTTTCGGATGGTCATAGAAAGTCTATAATAGCGGCATATTTCGTTTTACACTAAGGTAGGCGCTACGAAGCCAGGTCTCATGTAGGGAGGAGTTTTACGCTTAATTCTCTTGTCTTGGACTCGTTCATTGACGATATCTTTGTACTTTTCATACCAATCATTGAAAGCGCCAACAAAGCTTTCCTTGTTCATCTTAGTGATATTATTTGCTAGCTTCAATTGCTCTGCATATGATTCTATATCAAGGTCTTGGTTAGATGTCTGCGAGCTGTCAGGATCTGATGGAATTGACACATCAGGACCTTAATAGGCTTTAGCGCCTGAGGCAAACCTTTCATCCCATCTATTACAACTCCATATATCTTGAACCCCTTGCTCTTAAGCCATTCAATACCTTCAACATAGTAGGCTATCGTTTCGTGAGTCACATACTTATGCCACAGAACGACGCCTATTAGAGCGTCACGAACAACCATCAGACCAAAGTTCCTGTCCCAGTAAGTGATGTCCATCTGTATAGTCACTTTCTTGTACTTTGCAATCTTGTAGACGTATCTCATACTTTCAAGATCACAGAGGATAGTTTTCTCTGAAATGCCATGCTTAAGGGCGAGTTGATTAAGCGTTTGTTTGCCCTCTACACAGTCGGTTATTACCTGTGATTTATCTCGGCGAATGCCATCATCAAAACGACGCCACAATCGTTACATTTATACCGTTGACTGCGGACCCTTAGGCCATTCCTGATCACATTTTTAGAACCGCAGAAAAAGCATTTTTTCAATCATACCAATTAAGATGCTTGCAAATAAATGAAAATCAATTTATTGTGTGTATTCTGTTGCCCGGAAAGCCTTTTTTTTTTCCCCCCCCCGTCGAATTTTCAGAACTCCCCGCGGCTTGGCGATCGCCGGGCTTGTCATATCGTGTATCGCGTTGATCGTTTTGATTATCTTGGTGAGTGCGATCGCTTCCCTGGTGTAATCATTTCAGTTGGTATGAAGAAAGAGTATCCTGTGCAGAAGGATACTCTTTCTTATATTGCGATGTTTGAAACTTTAATATCTCCGGTTTTTCAATTCCGGTACAGTTTGTCGAACGGCGAAAGATCGCTCTAATCCGGTGCATCGAGCATTATGTTGCAGCTATCGTTGTTCTTCGGAGAAGCCTTGAATTCCGTGGAACTGTCTGGCTAAAGGAGCTATTTGCGCAGTTTGTCCTGCCGTTCGCGCTCCTTGCGGCGCATCGAGCGATAGCTGTTTCCCATCAGCGCCAGAAGCAGCAGCACCGTGACCCAGGCGCGGACTTTGTCGCCCGTGGCCGCAGTACCGCATGTATAAACGGTGATGAGCATTGCCAAACTGCATGCTAAAAGGATCATGCAGAACCTGAGCAGCCGCCGAAGCGATCTTACAGAGGCCATACGAGATCTTGTTTTGGTTTATTCTTCCGGTTTTACCAATTGAATGTGTAACTCGTCGAGCTGCGCCTGGTCGATATAGCCCGGTGCGTCGAGCATCATGTCGCGGCCGTTGTTGTTTTTCGGGAAGGCGATGTAGTCGCGGATCGACTCCGAACCGCCGAAGAGCGAGCAGAGCCGGTCGAAACCGAAGGCCAGACCGCCGTGAGGGGGTGCGCCGTACTTGAAGGCGTTCATCAGGAAGCCGAAACGCTCCTGCGCTTGTTCCGCCGTGAAGCCCAGCAACTCGAACATCTTGGCCTGCAGTTTCGAGTCGTGGATACGGATCGAGCCGCCGCCGATCTCGGTGCCGTTGCAGACGAAGTCGTAGGCGTTGGCCCGCACGCGACCGGGGTCGTTGTCCAGGTATTGTACGTCTTCGAGCTTGGGCGAGGTGAACGGATGGTGCACGGCGTAGTAACGCTGGGTCTCGTCGTCCCACTCGAACAGCGGGAAGTCGATGACCCACAGCGGAGCGAACTTCTTCGGGTCGCGCAGGCCCAGCTGCTGAGCGACCTCCAGACGCAGGGCGCAGAGCTGGGTGAGGGTCTTGAATTTCTTGCCGCAGAGGATTAGCACCAGGTCGCCGGCTTTTGCGCCCGCGCGTTCGGCCATCGCCCGCACCTGCTCGGGCGAGTAGAATTTATCGACGGACGACTTGACGTTGCCGTCCGCTTCGACGCGGATCCAGACGAGTCCCTTGGCACCGATCTGCTGGCGTTTGACGAACTCCGTGAGGGCGTCGATTTGTTTGCGGGTGTAGCCGGCGCAGCCCGTCGCGGCGAAGCCGGTGACGTACTCCGCGTCGTCGAAAACCGCGAAGCCGTGACCTTGGGCCAGGTCCGTCAGGTCGGCGAACTCCATACCGAAGCGCAGGTCGGGTTTGTCCGAGCCGTATTTCTCCATCGCTTCGATCCAGGGCATGCGGCGCAGCGGCTCCGTAAGTTCGATGCCCATCACTTCGCGGAACATGTGCTTGGCCCAGCGCTCGAAGATTTCGAGCACGTCCTCCTGCTCGACGAACGACATTTCGCAGTCGATCTGCGTGAATTCGGGCTGGCGGTCGGCCCGCAGGTCTTCGTCGCGGAAACAGCGCACGATCTGGAAGTATTTGTCGTAGCCGGCGACCATCAGCAGCTGCTTGAGGGTCTGGGGCGACTGGGGCAGGGCGTAGAATTGGTTGGGGCTCATGCGGCTCGGGACGACGAAGTCGCGGGCGCCTTCGGGCGTGGAATTGACCAGGTAGGGGGTTTCGATCTCCAGGAAACCTTCGTCGCTCAGGAAGCGGCGAATCTCCTGGGCCATCTTGTGACGCAGGATCATGTTGCGCTGCAGGGGAGGACGGCGCAGGTCGAGGTAGCGGTATTTCATACGCAGGTCGTCGCCGCCGTCCGAGTTCTCCTCGATGGTGAACGGGGGCACTTCGGCCTCGTGCAGCACCACGAGCTTCGAGGCGACGACTTCGATGTCGCCCGTAGGCATCTTCGGGTTCTTGGACGAACGCTCTACCACGCGGCCTTCGACCTGAAGGACGTATTCGCGGCCCAGTCCGCCGGCCACGGCCTTGACATCGGCCGGAGAGTGTTCTTCGACGACGATCTGGGTGATGCCGTAACGGTCCCGCAGGTCGATGAAGGTCATCGCACCCAGGTTGCGGACTTTCTGCACCCAGCCGGCCAGGGTGACCGTTTCGTTTACATTTGCGGCACGCAACTGGCCGCAGGTATGGGTTCTGTACATGGTCGTATCTGTTTTTTTCGTTGTTGTCGTATTGTGATTCACAAAGGTAGTGAAAACGAAGGTATAAAAAACAAACTCGCGCGTTTTTTATACCGGATGCCATCTCTTTCCTTCGACAGGGGAGGTGTGCGAGGCTGAATCCGGCGGGTTCGTCGGGAGGGGTGGCGGCGACTTTCCGTCTTTTGTAAAGGAAGAAAAGTGAGTGCGGAGTGGTGCGAACTAATTCGTTTCTTGTCGGAATTCCTGCTATTTACGAATACAGGCAGAACGGAAGAGAGGCGGCGATGTGGAGCCGGGTGAAAATTAGAGGCATATCGGATTTTCCGTTAAATTATTAATTTTGCCGAAAAACCGAAACGATGGAACAGCAGCAAACCGATGAAAAATTCATGCGCCTGGCACTAAACGAGGCGGAAAAAGCGTTAGAAGAGCAGGAAGTACCCATCGGTGCCGTGGTGGTCGCGGACGGACGTATCGTCGGTCGGGGGCACAACCTGGTCGAAACCTTGGCGGACGCTACGGCTCATGCGGAAATGCAGGCCCTGACAGCCGCAGCCTCGACCGTCGGAGGCAAATACTTGTCCGAATGTACGTTGTATGTGACGGTCGAGCCTTGCATCATGTGTGCGGGGGCGATTGCGTGGAGCCAGGTAGGGCGGGTGGTCTATGGCGCCGACGATCCGAAGCGTGGCTATCGCCGCTATTCGGAGCAGGTGTTTCCGCCCCGAACGACGGTGACGCGGGGGGTATTGGCCGAGGAGTGCGAGAGGCTCGTCCGTTCGTTCTTCGCTGCGTTGAGAAGGTGATTTTTGGAAAGTGCCGAAAAAAAACTAAATTTGCATTCCCTGCTTTCCGGCGGGAGTTTCGACGGATGGTTGCGACCTACAGGACGGGGCGATATTTCCGATGGGTTTGCAGGGAATGGTGATAAAAATGGACGGAACCAATTTTAACCTATAATTTATACAATATTTATGAAAAAACTTTTGATTTCCGCGCTTGCCCTGTTCGTTGTGGGGTCTGTGGCTGCGCAGGAAGGATTGGGCGAAACTTACAATAAGGCTGTCGCCGCTTACAATTCGAAGGATTTCGCATCCGCAGCTACGGCTTTCGAAACGCTTATCGATCAGGGGCTCGATTCCGAGGATCTCGATGTCCAGAGTTGGGTTGCAACGGCCAAGAAGAGTGTGCCGGTGTGCTATTTCCAAATGGGTCTTACGGCTGCTAAGGGAAATGATTTCAACACGGCGGTCGAGAATCTTACCAAGTCGGCCAATAAGGCGGCTCTTTACGGTGAGTTGCAGCAGGAGCGTATGTCGAATATGTTGATGGCGAAGATATATCTGATGTGGGGCGGAAAGCCTTTCAACGAAAAGAACTACGCCGAGGCTGCTGAAATTTTCGCCAAAGGTTATGCCGCCGATCCGAAAAATATGGAGATGGCCAACTTCTTGGGCATTTGCTATTGCGAGCTGGGCGACTTCCAGAAAGGTTTGGTTATTTTCAACGAAATCGCTTCTCAGGACAACCCCAAATATGCGGAGGATGTCGTGAAGGCAAAGGAGAACATCAAGCTCTATACCAATAACCGTATTGCCAAGTTGCAGGGCGAGAATGATTTCGACGGTATTATCGCCGTTGCCGACGAGATGCTGGCCGTGAATCCGCAGGATGCGCTGGCCCAGAAGATTCGTTTGCAGGCACTCTTCGACAAGAAGGATTACGCTGGCGTGATCGCTTCTGCTGAGGAGGCTGCTGCCGGGCAGACCGACGAAGAGGAGCGCAGCGACGTTTATTTCATTTTGGGTGCAGCTTACAATGCCCGCACGATGCCCCAGCAGGCGATCGACGCCCTTTCGAAAGTAACGGCCGGTGCGAATGTGGCTGCGGCACAGAAAACGGTGGCACAGCTTAAGGAGAACGCAGCCAAAGCGAACAGTTAGCGGGGTATTCCTGTTTTTGAAATGGGGGGCAGACTTTTTCGGAAGTCTGCCCCGTTTTATTCGAAAGGGCTTTGACTTCCGGGATGCACGCGGGGGCGGTTCAGCGGATGGTTTTGCACTTTATCGCGGCGGGTCGGTTGTCGGGCCGATTCAGGAGGAGCGGGAGCCTTTGTGCCGCAAGTCGGGGCGGTGGCGGTGAGCCGGCCGGTCGGGTTCCGGTTTTCCTGTCCTTTCGTACGGAAGGTTTCCCGAACAGCCTGCGGACAATATCCGGAGAGGTTTCGGGTCGGTTTGCTGTCTGCCTCTCCGCCCAATGGCGGGCCCTACTCTTCGTTCTTTTCCTGGTTTATCCGCACGTTTTGCTGGATGCGCCGCAGTCCGCTGCGTGCGAGAGGTGTATTGCCGAACCGCAGGAGAAACTCCTCTTCGCTCATTGCGAGCCACTCCCGATCCGAAATCGTCAGCGGGTCGAACAGGGGATCGAAATGCGGCGAGCGGTGCATGGGGGCTTTTTGGTTGTGGGGACAGCAGCTCTGGCAGCGATCGCAGCCGAAGATCCATCCGTCGAGGTCGGGCAGGGCGCTGTCGGACTCCTTTTCGATCGTACGACAGGAGATGCAACGGTTCGTGTCGATCACCTTGGGCGCGACGATGGCTCCCGTCGGACAACTGTCCAGGCAGTTCCGGCAGCGGCCGCAACGGGCTCCTGCGAACGGGGCATCGTACTGGTCGGACGGCAGGGTAAGTACCAACTCGCCCAGCAGGACATAGGAACCGTATTGGGGCGTGAGCAGCAGGGATTGCCGCCCGATCCAGCCCAGACCCGCTTCGACGGCCAGTTGTTTTTCCAGCAGCGGAGCCGTATCGACGAACGTGCGGCCCGTGAGCCCGGGGTATTGCCGGCGCAGGGCTTCGAGCATCGTGCCCAGCATCCCCTTGAGGACGGGGTGGTAGTCGCGGTTGCGGGCGTAGGAGGCGATTTTTGTGCGACACCCGGGCGGATAACCTTCGCCCAGCGGGTTTTTGTAGCTCACGGCGCAGACCACGACCGTCTGCGCCCCTTCGACCAGGCGTCGGACGTCGAAGCGTTTGTCGAGGTTGCGTTCGAGGTATTCCAGCGAGGAACCGTAGCCTTTGGCGAGCCATTCGCGGAAGTAGGATTCGTTCTCCGCAAGATGCTTGCAGGGCGTGATTCCGCAGAGGTCGAAGCCTGCATTCTCGGCAAGTTTTTTGATGTATTGACCAGAGATCATGGCGATAATTCGGCTCAAAAATAGTGTATTTACGGCAAATAATAGTAAATTTGCCCCGAGTATATTCTCATTTTAATTCGAAAGAAAATGACTATCCATACACTTTACGAACTGGTTCAGCACAGTGTAAAGAGTTTTGCATCGAAAGTCGCTTTTGCCATGTACGGCGGGGAGGAGCTCTCCTATGCCGAGGTGGGAACCCGCGTCAAACACGTGCAGGACCTTTTGATCGGAGCCGGTTTGAAAGCGGGCGACAAGGTGGCGCTGTTGAGCAGCAACATGCCCAACTGGTGCGTTTCGTACCTGGCCGTCACCTCTGCCGGCATGGTCGCCGTGCCGATCCTGCCCGATTTCTCGACCGAAGAGCTGGAGATGATTATCGCCCACTCCGAGGCCAAGGCGCTGATGGTTTCCGACAAGCTCTTCGCTAAATTGGCGAAGTCCACGATCGAATCCCTCCATATCGTGATTCGTACCAAGAATCTGGGCGTGATCGCCTCCCGTCCTGCGGCGGAGAAGGGAGCGGTCGGAATTCCGAATCCCGAAGACCTCGCGGTCATCATCTATACCTCGGGTACGACGTCGCGTCCCAAGGGCGTGATGCTCTCCCACGCGAATCTCTGTGCGCAGATCTCCATGAGCGCTGCCATTTTCCCGATCTTTCCCGACGATACGTTTCTCTCGGTGCTGCCGTTGGCGCACACCTACGAGTGCTCGATAGGTATGATCTATCCTTTCTCGATGGGGGCCCGGGTCGTTTACCTGGATCGTCCGCCTACGGCCTCGGTTCTGATGCCGACGCTTGCCGAGGTACGGCCTTCGGTGATGCTCATCGTGCCGCTGATTATCGAAAAGATTTATCGCCATCAGATTCTCGCCAAGTTTACCTCCAGCGGATTCTGGCGTGCGCTCTACAAGATCGATTTCATGCGCCGTTATCTGCATCGTGTCGCGGGTAAGAAGTTGATGAAGGTCTTCGGCGGGCGGCTGCGCTTCCTCGGTATCGGGGGTGCGAAGCTGGACGGCGGCGCCGAGAAGTTCCTGCTCGAAGCCCGTTTTCCGTACGCTATCGGCTATGGTTTGACGGAGACGGCACCCCTGTTGGCCGGTGCGGCTCCCTCGCAGGTGCGCCTGGGTTCGACCGGGCCTGCCGCGCCGGGCGTCGAGCTGCGGTTGGAGAACGTCAATCCCGAAACCCGCCAGGGCGAGATCGTTGCCAAGACGCCGAGCGCCATGATCGGTTACTATAAGAACCCCGACGCTACGAAGGAGGTCTTCACCGAGGACGGATGGTTCCGTACCGGAGATTTGGGCGAATTTTCGGCCGACGGGTGGCTCTATATCAAGGGCCGGCTGAAGAATATGATCGTCGGTCCCAGTGGTGAGAATATCTATCCCGAGGATATCGAGAGCGTCCTCAATTCGCACGTCTGCGTCGCCGATTCGGTGGTTACCGAGCACGAAGGCCGCCTGGTGGCGCTCGTGCATTTCAATACCGACGCTCTCGAAGCCAAGTTCGACGGCTGGAAGGAGGATTTCGAGAATTGGAAGGAGAATCTCAAGAAGGAGGTCGTCGATTATGTGAATTCCAAGGTCAATCGTTTCTCGCGTATCTCCGAGGTCGTGGAGGAGAAGCAGGAGTTCGTCAAGACTCCGACGCAGAAGATCCGACGTTTCCTCTATACCAAGCGCAACCCTCACCAGAAACACGAAATGTCCAAGCGGTAGGGGTGTGTATGCAGTTATGATTCAGGTGCAGATTTCGGTTTGCGCCTGAATCTTTTTTCGGACGGTCGGGTTGCTTCCCGATCGTTTCCTTTGGCCGGAGCTCGTCCCGACTTTCCGATAGAGCTGAGCTGTGTCTGTGTCGGGGCAGTGCGGACCGGATGCCGCTGTTTCGGTTCCGTATGCTCGTTCGTGTCTGTTGCCTCCGGCGGAATGTGCAGCGGTCGAGGTTTTACCGGAGCGTCTGTTTTTCGGATCCCGATTTGTACGGCACACCGCCGCTTCGCGTTGTCCGGTTTCCCGGGAAGAGGGATTTCTTGCAGCGTGAACTTCGCAATTTCTACTTTGAGGGTTGCGGACGCTGAAGGCGTTGGCAAAATAAAATCGGAAAAGACGCACGGGTCTTTTCCGATTTCGTTGTATGGATTGTTCGCAGTCGGCAGGACGGATTTTTCCCGGATCATTCGGGAATTTGCACCGAGTCCGACGGTGTGGACAGATCGGGATGGATCAACTCGTTTTCATAAATGCCCAGCGTGCGGTAGTAGTCGTTGAGCTGGGCCAGCACGTCTTGGCGTCCCATGTAGGCCGCCAGATAGTAGAGCCGGTCGAGCGATTGCATCTTGTCGATGAGTGTCTGCGTGACCATATCGCCCTGAATGCCTTGGAAATCGAGGTAGTAGTCGATATACTGCATCAGGTTGCGGGCATAGCTCATCAGCAGGCCGTCGCCCTTGTCCGGGGCACCGGCCATGTAGTAGCCTTCGATGAAGGGGAGGGTGTTGGCGTCGGTGTAGCGGATCTGTTGGGGCGGCAGTTTTTCGAGTCCCATGTCGAGCAGCCGGATCGCCTGTGTCGAATCCCCACGGAAAACATACTCCTTGGCTGCACGGGCGAAGGATTCGCGGGCTTTCGAGGCGCTCAGGGTATGTTGGATGGTGTGGTCGGCGTAGGTTCGGGGATCGCTCAGGTTTCCGTAACGGAATGTTTCGGTCAGCAACGGCGTTACGTAGTCCGGATCGACACGCCCGATCTCCTGCACGTTCCTGCATGGCGTGTAGATCGGTACCAGCCGGTAAGTGTAACCGTCGAACTGGAGGTAATCGAGCAGCCCGAGCGATTGCAACGTGTAAACCTGTGTGAAATGGATCGGACGCTTCCAGTCGAAATGGGCCAGCATGTCGAGCAGCATCATCTCGCTCTTGTTGATCGCCCGTTTGGGCAGTTCCATGTAGATCGTATCCACCATCAGGTCACGATCGGCTTCCTTGACGATGCCCGAGGCGATCGCGTTGTCCTTGTTTACGGGCAGGGCGAAACGGTTGCTCGGCAGGTAGTCGATTTTGCTTCCGTTGCTCAGAACAAGTTTGGTGCGCGGATCTTCGTTGCGGATAAAATCGATGGCCTCTTTCAGCTCCAACGGGCGGTCCACGATGTTTTCTATGGGCAGCATGTCGTTGGTGTAGGTGTATTTGCTGCGTGGCAGCGTGAAGGGGATGCCCGGCGCATCGTTGGCTTTGGTTTTCAGTTCGTCGATGTACCATTCGGCGCCCAGGTAACTCGTGTTCATGATCCGCACGTCCGGGCGCACGCCGTCCACCTCCTGATTGAACCACAGGGGAAAGGTGTCGTTGTCGCCGTAGTTGATGATGATGGCATTGGGCAGTACCGATTGCAAGTAGTTCCAGCCGATGTCGCGGGCCATCGTGCGGTGCGAACGGTCGTGATCGTCCCAGTTCTGGGCCGCGAGAATGCCCGGTACGACCATGCAGACGACCGTAGCGGCTATGGGAGCCATGAGGCCCTTGCGTCGGGTGGCCCAGACGATCAGGTCGCACACGGCGAGTACGCCCAGGCCGATCCAGATGCAGAAGGCGTAGAACGAACCCGCATAAACATAGTCGCGTTCGCGCGGTTCGTTGGGCGAGGTGTTGAAGTAAACCACCAGCGCGATACCCATCATCACGAAGAGCCACATGACGATCGAGAAGTTGCGCGGATCGCGGTTGAGCTGATAGATCAGGCCGATAAGACCCAACAGGAAGGGGAGGAAATAGTAGGTGTTGCGCCCCTTGTTATTCGCTATTTCGTCCGGCAGGTTGTCCTGCGGCCCGAGGTAAAGCTCGTCGATCCACTTGATGCCCGAGAGCCAGTTGCCGTCGGTGATGATCGCGTCGGTAGGCTGGATGTCGCTCTGGCGCCCCACGAAATTCCAGAGGAAATAGCGCCAGTACATGTGGTTGAGCTGGTAGGTGAAGAAATAGTTGAGGTTCTCGCGGAACGTCGGCTCCACGATTACCAGCGGTTCGTAGCCCGAACCGTCGTCCCAAAGCGTCCGGCGTCCGAAATCGAGCACTTCGATCTTGTTCGGGCGTCCCTGCGCGTCGCGGACGATTTCGCCGTTTTCATCCCGTTCGTAATCGGTCCGGGTGCGGTAGGCGCTCCATGATTTGTAACTCTCCTTGCTGGCAGCGTAGTTCCACATACGGGGGAACAGATGCATGAACTCGTCGGGGTGTTCGTACCCGGAGATGATCGAAACCGTTTTGTACTTGCCGTCGTCGTCCAGGTAGCGGACATCCTTGTATTTGTAACCGGAGGTCGGGGCCGAGAACTGGGGACCGTAGAGCAGCGGTTTGTCTCCGTACTGATCGCGGTTGAGCAGCGAATAGAGGGCGAACGGATTGCTCGGGTTGTTGCTGTTCATCGGGGGATTGGCCGCGGCGCGGATCGTAACCGATGCGTAGGACGAGTAGCCGATGAGGATCATCAGCGTCGAGAGCAGCACGAGATTGAGCACCGTGCGCCCTTTTTTATGGGTGAAATATACGCCCATGCCGAGCGCTCCCAACAGGGCTACTACGAAGAACACGAGGCCGGAATTGACGGGCAATCCCAGTGAATTGACGAAGAAGAGGTCGAACAAGGCGCCGATATAGACCGTATGGGGGATGATGATACTGTTGATGAAAACCAGAATCGCGCCCGAAATGAGGGTGCTGACCGCAATACCTTTGAACGTGATGCGCTGCGTTTTGCGGAAATAGTAGATGAATACCAGCGCGGGAACGGTCAGCAGGTTGAGGATGTGCACGCCGATCGAAAGCCCCATCAGGTAGGCGATCAGCACGATCCAGCGCATCGAGTGGGGCTGGTCGGCCTGTTCCTCCCATTTGAGCATGAGCCACACCACCAGGGCGGTGAACATCGACGAGAGGGCATATACTTCGCCTTCGACGGCCGAGAACCAGAAGGTGTCGGTGAAGGTATAGGCGAGTGCTCCGACCGCACCTGTACCCAATACGGCCACGATGTTGGCTTTCGTAAGCTCCGCGCCCTGACGGGTGAGGATGCGGCGTGCCAGGTGGGTGATCGTCCAGAAAAGGAACAGGATGCAGAACGCGCTGGCCAGGCAGTTCATGGCGTTCACCATGTGGGGTACATAGTACGTCGAGGGTGCCAGTATCGTGGCCAGGCGGGCCAGCAGCATGAAGAGCGGGGCTCCGGGCGGGTGCCCTACTTCGAGTTTATACGAGGTAGCGATGAATTCGGAGCAGTCCCACAGGCTCGAAGAGGGCTCCATGGTCAGCAGATAGGTCATGGCCGCGATGGCGAAGACGATCCAGCCGACGATGTTGTTCCAGCGTTTGTAGCTATTCATTTGAGTTTCGGTTTGTCCGCAAAACGGCATGTCCCCTGCGTGCGAAGTCGAACGTTCGGTTTTTTAGGGCAGTCCGTCGGATTTAAGTCTGTTGTTGTGTACAAATACGATGAAAGCCGGGTGCAAAATCGATTTTGCCGGATTTTGCCGCAACGGGTTTCCCGTGCTGTGCAAAGATAGTGAAAGCCGGGAGAAAACGGGAACTTGTTCCCGGTTTTCCGAGGCGCATCCTATCTTCTGCAAAGATATTAAGATAACGCTTAAATCGGGTGTTTATTTTTGTTTTTTGTTCGGATTCTTTATTATCGTCGGTAAAGTATGGGGTGCCGCAGGCCGGAATCCGGGTATATGAGGTGCGAGATTCGTTCGATTTTCGGGGGATGCGGGATTCCGGTTGTCTGCCGGATTCTGAAATTTCAACAGAGAGGAGTATGTGTTGGCAAAGGGAGAGTATATGCGGATCTGAATCGTGTTGTGGAATGAATTCGGAAAAATTTTTATAAGGAATGCCGACCTGTGAAAAACCGGTCCGATTCATAATCGGACCGGTTTTTTTGTCTTCGGAGCAACTCCTGAAAGATCAATAGGAGTAATCCTCGCAGGGAAGTTTTCCGGTGTATTCGATTTCGAGCTCGGTATTTTTGTCGTCCTCGTCGATGGCTTTGAATGAGCCCGTAATGGTATAGTCGTCATTGCCGTTGGCGACGATTTTGAGAGTTCCCTCCGTGATTCTGTTCTTGATGATTCCGTAGGTGGGATCGTTGTAGTTCCAGAAGGATTTCGCCAGATCGAAAGTCATGTTCTCACCGGCGGCACCGCCCGTGTAGTCGCCGCTGGCGAGTTGCAGAGGATCTGTGGGCGCGAGCGTAATGTAGAACGTGATGCCGTATTCTTTTATCGGAGAGCCATCTTTCAGGCCGAGGAAGAATACATTGTCCCCATTGTAGTAGAGGTCGCCGACGGTCATGGTTGCTTTCGGTGCTTCCGGAGCCGGAGGAGTCGAATAGTTGTTGAAAGGTACTGTGCCGGTAAAATCGATCTTAATGGCTGTTTCCTGTCCGGTGTCGCTCGCTCCCCGGAGAGTGCCGGTTACGGTGTAGTTGTGGTTCCCGTTGTTTGTCACGGTGAGTGAACCTTCTTTGATCGTATTTTTGATCCGGTCGTTGAAATTCTCCTTGTCGATGAATGTCCAAGAGGATTTGGCTGCGTCGAGGGTCATCTCTCCGCTGCCGGTCGATACGGGGTAGTCGCCGCTGACGAGCTGCAGGGTCTCCGAAGCGGGTAGTTTGAACGAGAGCGACGCTTCGTAAGTATCTGTCGGGTTGGCGTCCTTGAGGGTCAGAGTATAGATATTGCCGTCGTAGTAGTCCAGGTTGCCGATGGTCATGGTCACCTCCGTAACAGTCGGTTCCACGGGTTCCGGATCGGCGTAGTCCTCGAAAGGAAGAGTGCCGGAAAAGTTGATTTTCAGAGCTGTGTTTTTACCGGTTTTATCGGATGTACCTTCCAGTGTGCCGGTGATCGTGTAGTTGTGGTCGCCGTTGCTGACGATGTGAATTTTGGTTCCCTCCTTGAGCCGGTTTTTGATCTTGTCGTTGTGGTTGTCCTTGTCGGTAAAGTTCCAGAATGACTTGCTCGCATCGATGGTCATCTCTTCGCCTGTCGTTGCTGCCATATAGTCGCCGCTGGCCAACAACGGTGAATCCGAAGCGGGCAGCTTCAAGTAAAAGGTTGTCTCGTAGAGATCGGCGGGATTGGCATCCTTGAGCTGGAGATAATAGATGTTGTCGTTGTAACGATACAGGGAGCCGGTGGACATGGTTACCTCAGGCACTTCGGGTGCGGGATCATCCGGAGTATCCGGATCATCCGGGTCTTCATAGTCTTCCGAGTAATCGGAAATCAGCAACCGACCTGTGAATGCGAACGCTACGCCCGCTTCGTTTTCCATAATGGAACCCCCGTCCTGAATGGAGCCGCCTTTCATGTGGCCTCTGATCGTGTAGGTCATGTTGTCGCCGATGGCGACTTCGAATTCTCCGGCTTCGGCAACGTATTGTGTCCATTTGGGGGCGACCACATTCCAGTTGGAACGGTATCTAGTCGTATTTTTATTGTTGAACGTATTTATTTCCCAAGTGGAGGAGGCGGTGTATTTCCCGGCCGGAAGGGTGAAGCTACCCTTTTCCTGTCGTGGGACATTGACATAAAAGCATACGCTACATCCGCGGGCAGAGTTGTTCAGGTCTTTCAGGTAGAGGAAATAAACGGCTCCGCCTTCTTTGCTGTATTCACTGTCATGCCCGTAGTACATCAGTTCGCCTTCGGTCATCGTATGGGCGATGTACCCGGTCATGGGCGGATTGGGATCGTCCGGAATTTGGGGTCCCTGTGGGTCGTCCGGGTCGTTCGGCTCCGTCTGTTCCATACCGTTGTCTTTGTCGCTGCATGAAGGCAGGCATCCCAAAATCCCCCCCCCCCGAACATCAGCAACATCCATGCGAATCTAAAGTGTTTCATAGCGTAAAAGGTTTTAGTGCCGGGCCTACGGCAGGTTTTTAATTTTCGGCAGAAACGAGGCCGGTCTTAAAAAAAAGCGCTTTCTGCTTAAGTGTTTTCTTTCATGTAATAGAGATGTTGTTTTTCTTTGTTGGAAAAAATAGATAAAATATTCGGTATTTGCAAATGTTTTTGTCTTTTTTAATTTATTGTGTGTTTTTATTGGTTGAAAAATTGGGACTATCTCGTTCGACGAAGTTTGAAACGATATTTTTAAGTGAGGAGACGGTCGAGATAGTCGTCTGTCGGTTGTTAAGAAGATCAGTCCGGACTGAATGTCCGGACTGATCGGGAATTTTTCGTATGGAGCCGGTCTGATGCTTTTCTCCTGAATGGTAGTTTTCAGGAGAGGCGTAGCGATCGGTGTAATTTCGACGGTTGCCGTCGTCAATGTTGTATGGATGTGTCGTTTGTCGTAATAGGGATGAATACGATGTCCGAACAGCGCAGGGCTTCGTCATCGACGGCAAAGGCATAAATGTAGTATTTGGAGTTCGGTTCGAGCGTTTTCTGGATTTTTCTGGATTGTTGGAAGGTATATTGGCTCAGGATCATTTCGGCCGTGTAGCCCATCCATCCGTAGATCTTTACGTTGTCGATCCAACTTTCCGATATTTTCTCCAAAACGGTCGCATCCGTATCGGCCGCATCGACGCTGCCGTAGATCTTTGCGACAAAATGGCCGTCGTAATCGTTCGCTTTGACAAGAACGTCGATGTTGAGACCTTCGGTCGAAACGATCTGTATGTCGAATTTTGTGTCGATTGTTTGGGGTGCCAGGGTTGTGAGCGTCTTTTTTGAGATTGGGGTCAGCCTTTCGATCGTGATGGGATCCACGCCGTATGCGTAAACGAGGTATTCGGTATCGGGTTCCATGTTTTCGATCAGCCTGTCTGCAATAGTCCCCTGTTCGAGGTATTCTTGCGCCCAGCTTTGCCAGCCGCTGCCCGTTGCGTCCATGTCTGTATAGAAGTCGATGTCGTATTGGTAGAGCTCGTCATCCGTCTTGAAATCGGCGGCAGCCCGGGAGGGGATGATGTTCAACAGATAATACATTTCCTGGTCTCCGGGACGGACTGTAGTTCGGAATGTTTTTGTGGTGATGTCCGAAATCGTTATCGTAAATGCCTCCTCCGGACGGGCCGCCTGTTTTGCTGTAAAGGAAGGCGCCGGCTGGATATCCGCGTACGAAACTTCGATGATTGCTTCTCTCTTTTCCGCTGTTTCGTTTTTGGTTACGTTGAAAGAGATGACCCCTGCGGTTTTGGTATCGATGTCCGTTATCCAACTGTCGTTGCATTTGGCAGACAGGGTCGCATTTGCGACGGGGTTTTCGATCGTGTATTCGATTTGGAAAGGTCCTCCTTCGGCCGGAACATCGAGGCTCTCTTTGGCGAATACGATTTCAGGCTGTGCATCCGGTGTGACGGGATCGTCGTTGTTACACCCGGCAAAGAGCGAGGAACCCAAAATCCCCCCCCCGAAGATCATCAACAACCATACGAATCTAAAATATTTCATAGTATAAAAGGTTTTAGTGCCGGGCCTACGGCGGTTTTTATTTTCGGCAGAAACGAGGCCGGTCTTAAAAAAGCGATTCTGTCCGGGAGTTTTTTGTGTGTGAAGAGAAATGTGTTTTTATCTATCTGAAAAATAGATAAAATATTTTGTATTTGCAAATGATTTTTATTTTTGATTTGCAGGGGGCTTCATATTTTATTCGGGGTTTATGCGGTATCAGGTCGGGAGCGTGTCGCTCCGAACGATGGCGGATCCGCAAACTTTGTCTTCGTTTTTACTGTTTTTGTGGGAAAAATGTTAATTTTGTGGCTCGGAAGATATTGCTTGTTATGGAATCGAAATTGACCCTTTACAACACGCTCGACCGCCGCAAGGAAACCTTCGAGCCGATCAATCCCCCGCATGTGGGGATGTATGTCTGCGGACCCACCGTATATGGCGATCCGCATCTGGGACACGCCCGGCCGGCGGTGACCTTTGACCTGTTGTTTCGTTATCTCCGGTCGCTCGGCTACAAGGTGCGCTACGTGCGCAACGTGACCGACGTGGGACATCTGGAGCACGATGCTGATGACGGTGAGGACAAGATTTCGAAGAAGGCGCGGCTGGAGCAGCTCGAACCGATGGAAGTGGCGCACTATTACACGGAGCGTTACCACCGGGCGATGGACGAGCTGAACGTGCTGTCCCCCTCGATCGAACCCTGCGCCAGCGGCCATATCATCGAGCAGATCGCTATGGTGAAGGAGATTCTCGACAACGGTTTCGCCTACGAATCGAACGGGTCGGTCTATTTCGATGTGGAGAAATACAACCGGAAATACAGCTACGGCCGTCTTTCGGGCCGCAACCTCGACGATATTTTGACGAACACGCGCGAGCTGGACGGGCAGGGCGACAAGCGCCATTCGTGCGATTTCGCCCTCTGGAAGAAGGCTTCGCCGGAGCATATCATGCGCTGGCCTTCGCCCTGGAGCGACGGCTTCCCCGGCTGGCACATGGAGTGTTCGGCCATGAGCACCAAATACCTGGGCCAGCGGTTCGACATCCACGGCGGCGGTATGGACCTGATGTTTCCGCATCACGAATGCGAGATCGCGCAATCGACGGCGGCGCTCGGCCACGACTCGGCCAAGTATTGGATTCACAACAACATGATTACGATCAACGGTCAGAAGATGGGCAAGTCGCTCGGCAACTTCATCACGCTCGAGGAGCTTTTCACGGGCAATCATAAGTTGCTGACGCAGGCCTATTCGCCGATGACGATCCGTTTCTTCGTATTACAGGCTCACTACCGTTCGACGCTCGACTTTTCGAACGAGGCGTTGCAAGCCGCCGAAAAGGGACTCGACCGCCTGATGAAGGCTGTCGAGGCGCTCGACAAGATCAAGCCGTCGGAGCAATCCACGGTGGATCCTGCGGAGCTCGAAACCCGCTGCCGCGAAGCGTTGGACGACGACCTGAACTCGCCGATGGCGATTTCCGCACTGTTCGACTGGGTGCGCATCATCAATCAGTTGGTCGAGGGGCAGCAACGGATCACGGCGGCCGACCTGGAGAAGCTCCGGGAGATCGTCCGTCGTTATGTGTTCGATATTCTGGGTTTGCGCGACGAAAAGGCGGCTTCGGCCGGCGGCAAGGATCTGGTCACGCCGTTGGTGAACATGCTTCTCGACCTGCGGCAGACGGCCAAGACCGAGAAGAATTGGGCGCTGTCGGATAAGATCCGGGACGAGCTTACGGCCATCGGTATCCGGGTCAAGGACCGCAAGGACGGCTGCGACTGGGAGATCGAGTAGCGTTTCGTCGTTTTAATTAATGTATTGATAAATCGATCGTTCCTGTTCGGTGTATTCCGGACGGGAACGGTGTGTTTGGATCGTGCGGGCGGTTGCCGGGGCGGAAAGACCGTCGCAGCCGTTTCGTGCGCCGAATGATTATTGAAGGGAGGATTTGTGTATGAGTGAAGTAAAAGGAGCGGCGATGGAGCTGGGAACCGAGCGTATCCGCAAGCTGCTCGTTCAATATGCCGTGCCGGCCATTATCGCGATGACCGCCTCGTCGCTGTACAACATGGTGGACAGCATCTTTATCGGGCACGGCGTGGGGGCGCTGGCCATTTCGGGGCTGGCCCTGACGTTCCCGCTGATGAACCTCGCGGCGGCGTTCGGTTCGTTGGTGGGTGTGGGCGCCGCGACGCTGGTGTCGATGCGCCTGGGGCAGCGGGATTACGAAACGGCCCAGCGGATTCTGGGGAATGTCGTGGTGCTCAACCTGATTATCGGAATCTCTTTCGGGTTGCTGACGCTGGTTTTTCTCGATCCGATTCTCTACTTTTTCGGAGCCAGCGATGCGACGATCGGCTATGCCCGGGAGTATATGTCCGTCATTCTGTGGGGTAACGTCGTTACACACATGTATTTGGGTCTGAACGCCGTGTTGCGTGCCGCCGGGCACCCGCGCAAGGCGATGTACGCCACGATCCTGACGGTGACGATCAATGCGATTCTCGACCCGCTGTTCATCTTCGGCTTCGGCTGGGGCATTCGCGGCGCGGCCATTGCGACCGTGCTGGCGCAGATACTCGCGCTCGTCTGGCAGTTCCGCATCTTTTCGGACAGGAACGAGCTGTTGCATTTCCGGCGCGGCATCTACCGGCTGAAAGGCAAGATCGTGCGTAATGTGCTGGCTATCGGCATGTCGCCCTTCTTGATGAACCTTGCGGCTTGTTTCATCGTGATTCTGATCAACAAGGGACTCAAGGAGTACGGCGGCGATCTCAATATCGGTGCTTACGGTATCGTCAATCGGTTGGGATTCTTCTTCGTGATGATCGTCATGGGCATCAATCAGGGTATGCAGCCCATTGCTGGGTATAATTACGGTGCCCGGCAGTTCGACCGGGTGGATCGGGTGCTGAAATTGACGATCATCGGCGCTACCTGCGTCACCACGCTCGGATTCCTGATCGGCGAATTGGCGCCGCGCCTGGCGGTGTCGGTTTTCACGGACGATCCGGAGTTGGTCCGTCTTTCGGCCGAAGGTATGCGCATCGTCTTCTTCTGCTTCCCGATCATCGGTTTCCAGATGGTGACGACCAACTTTTTCCAGAGTATCGGCATGGCGGGCAAGGCGATCTTCCTTTCGTTGTCGCGGCAGTTGCTTTTCCTGATGCCGGGTCTGATTTTCCTGCCCCGCATCTTCGACGAGCTGACGCCCTGGGACGGCAGTTGGGGCGTATGGTGTTCGATGCCGCTGTCGGATTTCCTGGCTTCGCTGGTTGCCGGTGTCATGCTGTTCTGCCAATTCCGGAAGTTCAAGGCCAAGGCCGCTGCGGGGAGAGGCGAGGTTTCGGGAGCCGAAGTCGAAAACGATCGCAGAGTGAATGAATAAAAACCGTTGCACTATGGAACAGGATAAGTTCGTTATCAATATAGGCCGTCAGCTCGGCAGCGGCGGCAAAGCCGTCGGCGAGGCGCTGGGGCGTCGTCTGGGCGTGCACGTCTATGACAAGCAGTTGATCAATCTGGCGGCCGAGCAGAGCGGCCTCTGCACGGAACTTTTCGAGCAGGCCGACGAGAAGAAGTCGAGGAGCCTCTTTGCCTCGCTGATCGGTTACCTGCGCATGCCTTTCGGGGGCGACGAGTGCGGGATGACCGACGTGTTGAGCAGCGAGGCGCTGTTCAAGATACAGAGCGACGTGATCCGCGACATCGCCTCGCGGGAGTCGTGTATTTTCGTGGGCCGTTGTGCCGACTATATCCTGCGGGATCATCCCCGCGCGGTGAATGTTTTCGTTACGGGGGCTCCGGAAGATCGGGTGCGTCGCCTTTGCGAGCAGGAGAACGTAACGCCCGAAGAGGCCGAAGCGCAGATGGAGCGTACGGATGCCCGCAGGGCTTCCTATTACGACTATTTCAGCAGCGGCAAGTGGGGCGAAGCCGCAACCTACCATCTCTGCATCGATTCCTCGGTGCTGGGGATCGAAGGTACGGCCGACTTTATCCGGGAGTTCGCGGAGCGTAAACTGAAGATGAACCTGTCCGGGCGGTAGTCGGCGGCTTCGAGCGTGTTCGGCATAATCCAAGGATGCGTCGGACGGTTTTGGGAAGGGATGAAGGAAACGGTTTTCGGACGGTCAGTGCCGGTGTGATGGAGCCTGTTTTCGATCGGTGGGTTGTGATAACGTTCGGTAGCCCGTTGCCCGAGGCGATCTTTTCGGTAGAAGGGTTTGGGCGTCCGACTTTTTTCGGCCAGGAGCTGCCAGGGCGGGATCGTTTTTATTGGCAACGAGCCCGGTTCCTATTTCCGAAAACCGGAAATTTTGTTTACATTTGTTGGAAGAAAGACAGGAGAGGCGGCTATCCTTGCGGGAGAGTCTGTACGGATTGCCTCGCCTGTAAAAATCAATCGGAAAATATGGTACTTGCAGAACAGATTAAAGAGGCTATAAGACGTCAGGATACGTTGGGGAGGTGTCTTTGACATCGATCAGCGAAGAATAGAACTCCAGAACGAGGAGGAGAAGACGCAGGTTCCGGGCTTTTGGGATAATCCCGACAAGGCCCGCGAACAGTTGCGCCGCGTGGCGGGAATCAAGGCGTGGGTCGAGGAGTACGATGCTGTGGTCAAGGAGGTCGAGGACCTGCGGCTGATGCCGGAATTCGTCAAGGAGGGCGTGGTGACCGAGCAGGAGCTCGACGAGCAGTATGCGCGTGCGATGCACCGCATCGAAGAACTCGAATTGCGCAACATGCTGCGCCGTGACGAGGACCGTATGGGCGCTATCATGGATATCAATTCCGGTGCGGGCGGTACCGAGGCGCTCGACTGGGCGGGGATGCTGCTGCGCATGTACACCCGCTGGGGCGAGGCGCACGGATACAAGGTCAAGGTGCTCGACTATCAGGCTGGCGAGGAGGTAGGTGTAAAGTCCTGCACGCTCGAATTCGAGGGCGAATACGCCTACGGCTACCTCAAGAGCGAAAACGGCGTGCACCGCATGGTGCGCCTGTCGCCGTTCAACGCCAATAACAAGCGGCAGACGACTTTCGCGTCGGTGTTCGTGTCGCCGGCGATCGACGATACGATCGAAATCACGGTCAATCCTGCGGACATCGAGTGGGATACCTTCCGGTCGAGCGGTGCGGGCGGCCAGAACGTCAATAAGGTCGAAACGGCGGTCCGGTTGCGCTATCACGGCAAGGATGCCGATACGGGCGAGCCGATCGAGTATCTGATCGAGAATATGGAGACTCGCTCGCAGTTGATGAACCGCGAAAATGCCATGCGCATCCTCAAGTCGAAACTCTACCAGCGGGAGCTGGACAAGCGCATGGCTACGCAGCAGGCACTCGAAGCTACGAAAAAACGCATCGAATGGGGTTCGCAGATCCGCTCCTACGTCTTCGACGACCGACGGGTGAAGGATCATCGTACGGGAGTCCAGACCTCGGATGTCGAGGGGGTGATGGACGGCGACCTGGACGAATTCATCAAGGCCTACCTGATGGAGTTCGGCGGACAGGCGTAAGCGTGGGGATGTGAGAATATTGCAGGGGGGGCGAAAATTTTATTTTCGCCCTCCCTCTTGTTTTAAGTTTGTTTTATTCGATCGAATGGATCGAAATCGTATTTCCTGCTGCGGGTCCCCATTTTCCATTCTTTTTTTGCAGGGCGTCCGTTTCACCCCAGAATCCGTAGTCGCATTGGATGATAGCTTCCGTGAGTGAAGTGTTTATTACGATATAGCTGAAGTAGGGTGATGATCGTGGATTCGGATAATGTAAAAAGGATGAATAGCACACGGGAAATTTACTTGTATAAAAGTTGAGAGCATGTTGTGAATAAATAAAGCTTTTCGACTTTTTGACTTCGGAGTCGATAAAACTGTCAATGGCTTTTTTGTAAGATGGAATGAGTTTTAAGAACCGAATTTGTTGAGGCGCATTGCAGGGACGGTACCCTTTGATGATTCGTTGCGGTGTATAATCCATTTGGGAAAACCATTGATGCGACGATAAGTCTTCAGGACGGAAACAATCGAGATATTCTTCGTCACTTAAAATATAGACGGGAACTTCTCCCGGAAAAACCAAGTTGCCGTTGACGATCCGCCCCTGTTTGTCCGGAGAGAGTTCTTTGTTATTGAAATAATATTTTTCCATTAGGTAGTCCAAAAGTTGATAAACAGTTGTTGTTAGCTTATCGTTTGTGTCGTATATCGCCGCGGTTCGGCTTTCCTGCTCCCATTTTTCGATGAATTTTTCGATTTTTTCCGAAGACTGCTCGGAGCATGCCGTAGTGAGTTCAGAGAGTAGTCGCTCCGCATCTGGAGTGTCTGCGCAAGGGTTACGGTTTTGGGCTTGAACGATTCCGAGTGTAGCAAAAGAAACAAAAGCGATAAGCAATACCGGCAAAAATTGGATCAGACGGTTTTTCATTTTTATATGGTATAAGTTCAATTAATCAAAGATAGTAAATTTTCTGTTTTTGATTGACTGATATTTTTAGGTTTATCCGTTTTTTCGTATCTGTTGCTTCCGGACAGGCGGCAGATGTCGTCGCAGCGCGGAATTTACTGTCGGATGCGATCAGCCCGGTTCCGACGGAGTCCGTACGGGTCGGTACGACCGATACGGCGATGTATTATCCCCGGCTTGCAGGGAAGCGTGTGGCCTTGCTTGCGAATCATACTTCGAGGATCGGCGAACGGCATTTGGTCGATATTCTTCACGCGAGGGGATTCGATGTGACTGCAATCTTCGCTCCGGAGCACGGATTCCGGGGAACGGCCGATTCCGGAGAGCACATGGGAGGTTCCGTCGATGCGGCGACAGGTATTCCGATCCGGTCGCTCTGCGACGGGAACACGCGGAGGCCTTCCGACGAGGCGATGCACTCGTTCGAGGTGGCGTGAACAGGTTGGATGCGGGCGTGTTATACCTAAATTATATAGAGCGATTGGATGCCTGCGTAGGTTTCGAGCGGGAAGCCATTGGTCCGGATCGGCCCAATCTCAACGGAATGCTCATCGACGGACCGATTCTCGAAGAACGATACGAGGCGGGGTGGAATATGTGTGCCGGATAATTGTCGAGGGATATGCTGCGGATGAGATCCGCAGCCGGTGGCGGGAGGATATCGGGCTGTTCCGTATTCAAAGAAAGCCATCTCTTTTATACGAAGAGCGACCTTTATTCCGTTCTATTCGTGAATAAAGTCTGCGAGTATGCCGGAATCGCTCGCAAAGCGGAGGAAATGTTGTTTTTTATCCGATTTTTCAGGCCGATTCGAAATAAATCCGTATATTTGCAACCATGTCCTTTGAGTAAATTGAGGTGCAGGAACGAAGAATTTTGCATAAATAAACCCAATAATTTTTTAATACGTATGAAAATCAAAATGTTTATGTTTGCTGCTTTGGCAGCATTCGCGACGTTGGCCGGTTGTAGCGACGACGAAAATAACGATGGAACCGGTGGTGGCGGAACTGAAGATAAGCCTGTCCCGAGCGAATACGAGGTAGAGTTTAAGTCTACTTCTTATTATAGCACGACGGTGACGATCAAGACGATTACCGAGAATGCCAAGTTTAAATATTATATGGCTTCGTTCTGGGAGTCGGATCTTCTGAAAGAGACGATTTCCGGTGATACGCCCAATAAAATTGCGGAAGGTATCATCAATTATTATAAGTTGAATTATGGGGCTCAGGGGGCGACTATGCAAGATATTTTCAACATGCTGACGTTGGATAAACAACTGTATGGGGTTAAACCTCAATCGATTCCTATTTCTAATTTGACCCCGGATACGGAGTATTCGTTGGTGATTGCCGGTATCAATGAGGAAGGTAAAATTGTGGCGAACGGTACGGTAGCTACGTTTAAAACAGCGGCGCTGCCCGATTTCGAAGCCGACGATTGCACGTTTGACTGGTCGTTTACGGATACCAAGTCAACGTACGTAACGATAAAGTTCGTACCTTCCGATAGGGAGGTGCCCTATTTCGCTTACGTGCTGACTCGTTCGGACTATGCTTCCATGTTTAGTAGCAACCCTGCGGAACTGAAAGAGAAGATGACCAGCTTGATCGCTCAACTCAGCAAGGCTTTCGGCGGATCGATTCCTGAATTTATGAACGAGATGCGTATGAAAGGCGAGATGGACTTCAAACTTACCGGTCTGACGCCTGAAACGGAATATGTCGCATTCGTGTGCGGTATGGATGAATACGGTCGTCCGACGACGGATGTCAGCGTGAAGGAGTTTGAGACGGTGAAATATGTCGCTTCGAACGCTACGACGGAGAGTGTGAAAATCGAGTTGTTTGATGGAGATGTGGCTTCGACAATCAATTCTTCGTTATATCCTTCTGAAACTTTCGCCGGTGGCTGGTTCCTGCGTTTCTCTCCCGTATTCTCTGAAAGTTGTAGTGATGTGTGGATGATTTTGGTGACGGATCAGGATCTTTCGGGTAAGTCCGATGGTGAGCTTTTGGTCGATATTCTCAGTCGCGGTAATATTACTGATCAGAATCCGGTTGCTATTCCCCGCGTTCAGAAGGATATCACGGCTTATACTTATGTTGTCGCACAGACCGAAGAGGGAGAGCCGGGTAATATTTTCCGGTGCGAGCCATTCGAGGTGAAAGAATCTAACCTTGGTACGATGGACGACCTTTTCCCCGATGCAAATTCGCAGAACGGTACCGCTTCCGTAGCTCTCAGCTCGGTGGGCAAGATGTGTCCGACGACCGTAGGTGCAATGAAAGTCGTTAGCGTGTTGTAATTCGGCCGCTGACCGAAACTGAAGATTCCCGAAGTAATTTCGGAAATCTTTTTTTGCGTCTTTCGGAGCCGGGAAAGGAGTAGTTCAGAGGAAATTTCAGAAATTGAGTCCGAAATATTTGGCATTTTGAGGAAAAGTATTTAATTTCGTAAAAAATATCGCAATGATATACTTTGGTGGATCTCTTTGGGAATGTAGCGCCAAGTCCCTCCGAGGAGGGGGTGTAGGGGAGAATTGCATTACAGACACAAGCTGCGAATGGCGATCCTTGCGATGCTGCGATCTCGGATGATGGTACGTTGAAATATATAATTGCCCAAAATGTTTATTGCCATGAGCAATGTGATCCAGTGCCTGATGATCGACCGTCTGCACATCATCGGCGATATTTTCGATACGCTGGCCCGCTTCGTTATGGAGGTTTATGAGAACTCATCGTGCAAGCCTTACCAGCCCAAAGTGATGCAGAATTTGGGTGTTACGGAGCGCGATGTACTGCTGATGGCCCAGATGCACAAGGCGATTTCGGAGATCCAGTTCAAGATCGAGGGGCAGATGATCAAGCGCCATCCCGAATACAAGATGGAGGGGCGGGCTTCGCGGGAGAAAATTTCCTATATTTACGATGATATTCTTTGAGTAAATGAGTTGCAGGAACGAAGAAATTTCCATAAACAAACCCAATAATTTTTTAATACGTATGAAAATCAAAATGTTTATGTTGGCTGCTTTGGCAGCATTTGCGACCTTGTTCGCTGGTTGTAGCGACGACGAAAACAAAACCAACGGTGACGGTGGCAATAACGGAACGGGAGGAGATCCTGTCGAGAGCGAATATAAGGTGACGTTCTCCGACACGTCTTATTACAGTTCGGTTGCTACGTTCGAGGCGATTACAGAGAATGCCAAGTCCCAGTCTTTTATGGCTGTGGTGTTTGAGACGGCGTTCCTGGAGCAGCAAATTCCCGGAATTACGGATAATGATATTGCGAAAGGTGTCATCAACTATTATAAGGCGGAATATATGTCGCAGGGAGCCACTGTTGCTGATATTTACAATGTGCTTACTCAGCAGGGACGGTTGCATGGTAGTGTAACTCCTTTGGAATTGGATGTCCCCGGTTTGTCGGCGGGTACATCCTACTCGGTTGTCGTTGCCGGTGTCAATGAGAACCTTGAAATTGTCGCTAACGGAATCGTTGCCGAGTTTACGACGAAAACGTTGCCCGGCCTGGAGGAGGAGAATTGTACTTTCGAATGGACGGTTGAGCCTAAATCGACGTCCGTAACAATGAGTTTTACTCCTTCCGATAAGAAGGTGCCCTATTTCTTCTATGCGCTGACAGCTGAAGAGTATAGTTCGGAATGTCAAAACGACCCCGCGATACTGAAAGAGCTGCTCCCTTCTTTTATCGCTAACTTGGCCAAGGCTTACCAGATGTCTGTTTCCGAGTTTATGAAGAAACAGCGGATGACGGGTGATTTGGAGGAGCTCACTTTTACTGGTTTGCTGCCTAAAACGGGGTATGTCGTATTCGTGTGCGGTATGGATGAGTACGGTCGTCCGACGACGGATGTCAGCGTGAAGGACTTTGAAACGTTGGAATATGTCGCTTCGGATGCTACGGTGGAGAGCGTGGATGTCCGTCTGTATGACGGTGAGGAGGCTTCGTCCATTGATCCGACTACGTATAAGCCCGATGATTACGGAGGTGCCTATTTCTTGCGATACGTACCCCAGTTCTCCGAAGAGTGTGCCGAGGTTTGGAATATGCTGGTGACCGATGTGGATTTTTCGGGTGAGTCTGACGACGTGGTTTTGTCTTACATTATGAGTATGGGCTTTGATGCAGATACTTCTATGATGGATATAGTCAAGCTTCCTGAGGGCCTTATGGTTTACGCTTATATCGTAGCACAGAACGAGGCCGGAGAGTATGGTAATATTTACCGATGTGAACCGTTCGAGGTGAGCAAGGCTAACCTCAGTCCGGTGGAGGAACTTTTCCCCGAGTCTAATTCGAAGAGCGGAATCTCTTCCGTAGCTTTCAGTTCGGTGGGCAAGATGTGTCCGAAGACCGTAAATTCGATGAAAATCGTTAGCGTGTTGTAATTCGGCCGCTGACCGAAACCGAAGATTCCCGAAGTAATTTCGGGAATCTTTTTTTGCGTCTTTCGGAACCGGGGAGGAGCAGCTGGAGGAAATTCCGGGAATTGAGTCCGAAATATTTGGCACTTTGTGGAAAAGTATTTAATTTAGTAAAAAATATCGCAATGATATACTTTGGTGGATCTCTTTGGGAATGTAGCGCCAAGTCCCTCCGAGGAGGGGGTGTAGGGGAGAATTGCATTACAGACACAAGCTGCGAATGGCGATCCTTGCGATGCTGCGATCTCGGATGATGGTACGTTGAAATATATAATTGCCCAAAATGTTTATTGCAATGAGTGTATCTGTGAACAAGACATATTCGGCGGCCGATTTGAAATTCCTCAATTTGCTTTCGGAGAAATTCCCGACCATTGCCGACGCTACGACTGAAATCATCAACCTGGAGGCTATTCTGAACCTTCCCAAAGGTACCGAGCATTTCCTTACGGACCTTCACGGTGAATACGAGGCTTTCCGCCACGTGCTGAAGAACGCTTCGGGCGTGATCCGGCAAAAGGTGCACGAGGTTTTCAACAATACTTTGCGCGAATCCGAAATGACGGAGCTTTGTACGCTGATCTACTATCCCGCCGAGAAGCTGCAACTCATCAAGCAGAAGGAATCGAATCTGGACGACTGGTATAAGGTTACGCTCAACCAGCTGACAGAGGTCTGCCGGGCCGTTTCGGTCAAATACACCCGCTCGAAGGTGCGCAAGATGCTGCCTCCGGATTTTTCCTATGTCATTCAGGAGCTTCTCCACGAATCCGATTCGCCGGGATCGCCCAAACAGAGTTATTTCAACGGGATTCTTAATTCGATCATCTCGATCGGACGGGCGGATGCTTTCATTATCGCCATGAGCAATGTGATCCAGTGCCTGACGATCGACCGTCTGCATATCATCGGCGATATTTTCGATCGGGGGCCCGGTCCGCACTTCATTTTCGATACGCTGGCCCAGTACAAGATGTACGATATCCAGTGGGGTAATCACGACATTCTTTGGATGGGCGCTGCGGCGGGAAATTTAGCTTCGATCGCCAATGTGATCCGTGTGTCGGCCCGCTATGACAATCTCGATGTGTTGGAGGACGGCTACGGCATCAATCTGCTGCCGCTGGCCCGCTTCGCCATGGAAGTTTATGAGAACTCACCCTGCAAGCCCTACCAGCCCAAAGTGATGCAGAATTCGGGCGTTACGGAGCGCGATGTACTGCTGATGGCCCAGATGCACAAGGCGATTTCGGTGATCCAGTTCAAGATCGAGGGACAGATGATCAAGCGCCATCCCGAATACAAGATGGAGGGGCGGGCTTTGTTGGAGAAAATCGACTACGAGAAGGGAACCATCGAGATCGACGGCAAGGATTATCCCTTGAAGGACGCCGACTTTCCGACGGTCGATCCCCGGGATCCTTATAAGCTGACTCCGGGCGAAGATCAGCTTATTCGTACGTTGCAAGCCTCGTTCCTGAACAGCGACAAACTACAGAAACATATCCGGCTGCTCTTTTCGAAGGGCAGTATGTATCTGATCGTCAATTCGAACCTGATGTACCACGCTTCGATTCCGATGACCGACGAAGGGGAGTTCAAAACAGTCATCGTGGACGGAAAACCCTATGCCGGACGGAGCCTGCTGGACAAACTGGACCGCCTGACCCGGGAGGCCTATTTCGGTGGCAATGGGGCCAAGAGTCAGCAGATGGCGCTCGATTACATGTGGTACTTGTGGTGCGGCCCCGAATCCCCGTTCTTCGACAAGGCCAAGATGGCAACGCTGGAGCGTTACCTGATCGAGGACAAGAAGACGCACCACGAGGAGAAGGGAGCTTATTACAAGCATTTGGATGATACGAAGATGTGCAGTATGATTCTTTCGGCTTTCGGACTCGATCCAGAGAAATCCCATATCATTTCGGGACACGTGCCCGTGAAGACCTGCAAGGGCGAAAGTCCCATCAAGGCCGGCGGCAAGCTGCTGATGATCGACGGCGGATTTTCCAAGGCGTACCATTCCGAAACGGGCATCGCCGGTTATACGTTGATTTACAATTCGCACGGGCTGCAACTGGTGCAGCACGAGCCTTTCGAGTCGGCGGTCAAGGCCGTCGAGGAGGGAAAGGACATCATCTCTACGAAGGTGATCGTCGAGGCGACGACCGACCGCATCACGGTGCGCGATACGACTATCGGCAAGGAGTTGCAGGTGCAGATCGACGACCTGAAGAACCTGCTGGCGGCCTATCGCAGCGGCCAGATCAAGGAACGTAAGTAACCGAAGGCAGCATTGCTGCGAAATATCCGTGTCCGGGGGACTCCTTTTATCCGGTCGGAATTCTGCGAAAGACGACTTTCGAAGGAGCGAATCGGTCTTTTCGGTTCGGCAGTAAGGCGGGGGATAAAAGCGGG
>OOIG01000067.1_pt1 | contig 93108 bp, 80 predicted proteins | sample 1692091 | NCBI WGS metagenome assembly OOIG01 (sample SAMN06348188, study PRJEB24527) | human gut metagenome | biome: human gut; feature: ankylosing spondylitis patient; material: feces | host: Homo sapiens | place: China | collected 2015-10 | reverse complement strand
TACGCAAAGACGCGCTTCCCCCTAACTGCTTGTGGGGGAAGCGCGCTTTTTGTTTCTAGGGAACGGGACTGCCTATCACCTCTGGTTCCCTACACCCTCTCCAGTCTCCTGGATAACAAAATCCTCTCGGAAGATCTGATCGTCAAAGGTGAGCAGTGCTGTGATTTCAGGCAATACACTGCCATCCTCAGGGAAAATATAGCCGTTATATACATGGACCACATTTTTCTGCTCGCCATACCAAGTAATACACCACCCACTTCCATCAGCAGCATTATAGTTTTCAGGGCAGCGCCGGAAATCCCAAACCAGGGCGCGATATAGCCAGTCCATATCCTTCCGTGAGAGCTGCCATGACACCGGCTCGCTCTCTCCGCTCAGATTGTAACATGTAAAGTACTCCACGGTACCATCATAGTACACCGTCCAGTTGCTGCTGTCCCAGTAGTCGCTGCTCGGGTCCACCAGCCCCCAATTCATGCAGGATGCCTCCAGCATAATTCTGTGGTCCGACACAGGGGGCCTGTTCCCGCAATGCCAGTACATGCCCCCGCACACTACCATCAGGATCACCGTCAGTCCGAGGCCAGCCAGGATGGTCGCTTTTCGCTTCATAGCAATTCTCCTTTCGCCCGTTTTCCCATATACCGCATCCATATTTTGGCTGCATAACATCAGACGCATTTCATAAGGAGATATGCTCCGCAGGCGCTAAAAAGCAGGCACCCTATGCAAGGTGCCTGCTTTCTATCACTCTATATGATGCTGTGAGGTGTCTCCGTTCTCAGATCCGGGCCACGCCGGAGCGCCGGGCGGCCTCGGCCACCGCAGCCGCCACAGCGGGTCCCACCCGCTTGTCGAAGGCCTTGGGGATGATATACTCCGCCGACAGCTCTTCGTCAGAGATCAGGCTCGCGAGAGCCGCCGCGGCCGCCATCTTCATCTCCTCGTTGATGTCCCGGGCCCGTACATCGAAGGTGCCCCGGAAAATACCGGGAAAGGCCAGGACATTGTTGATCTGGTTGGGGAAATCGCTGCGGCCGGTGGCCACCACCGCCGCTCCTGCTGCCAGGGCATCCTCCGGGAAGATCTCCGGCGTGGGGTTGGCACAGGCAAACACGATGGCATCCTTTGCCATGGAGCGGACCATATCCTTTGTGACGGTACCCGGGGCGCTGACGCCGATGAACACATCGGCTCCCACCAGAGCCTCCGCCAGGGATCCCTTTTGGCCCTCACGGTTGGTGACCTGGGCCATCTCCTCCTTGATCCAGTTGAGGCCCTCCCGACCGGCGTAGATGGCCCCCTTCCGGTCGCACATGGTGATGTGCTGATACCCGGCGGAGAGGAGCAGCTTCACGATGGACACCGCCGCCGCTCCCGCGCCGGAGGTGACGATCCGCACGTCCTCCTTCTTTTTTCCCACCACCTTCAGGGCGTTGGTGAGACCAGCCAGGGTGATGACGGCAGTTCCGTGCTGGTCATCGTGGAAGATGGGGATGTCGCAGCGCTCCTTCAACTTGCGCTCGATCTCAAAGCACCGGGGGGCGGCAATATCCTCCAGATTGATGCCGCCGAAGCTGCCGGAGATCTGGTACACCGTCTCCACAAAGGCATCCACGTCCTTTGTCTTGATGCACAGAGGGAAGGCATCCACGCCGCCAAAGGCCTTGAACAGCACGCACTTGCCCTCCATCACCGGCATGCCCGCCTCCGGTCCGATATCACCCAGGCCCAGCACCGCGCTGCCATCGGTGATCACGGCGCAGAGGTTGTGCCGCCGGGTCAGGTCATAGCTCTTCTCCACGTCCTTCTGGATCTCCAGGCAGGGTTGGGCCACGCCCGGCGTATAGGCCAGGGACAGATCCTCCTTGGTCTCTACCGGCACGGTGGCAATGACCTCAATCTTCCCCTTCCACTGCTCATGCAGCTTCAGAGACTCCTTTGCGTAATCCATGGTTCTATCTCTCCTTCATCATTCGTAGAACAGCATCCCCGGGCATTTTCCACCCTCTCAGCGACCCTCCCGGGCCAGTGCCTCCCGCAGGGCATGGCTGAGCTGATCCGGGCAGCTGGTGGGCTTCCAGCCGCAGCGAATACCCTCCAGCCGGGCAATGGCGTCCTCCGCCTTCATGCCCTGGACCAGGCGGGAAATTCCCTGGAGGTTCCCGTTGCAGCCGCCGGTGAACTGGACGGACTTGATGATATCCCCCTCCAGTTCAAGATCAATCCGGCTGGAACAAACCCCCTTGGGTGCATATGAATAGGTCATATCAGGACTTCTCCTTCGTAATAAATCATTTTTGCCTCAATTTATGGCATACAGAAGGGATTATAGCAGATATTTGTTCCAGTTGCAAGTATCGGGACTGCCCGGGTCTCCTGAACATGATAAAAAGCACACTCTCCGCCGCGCTGCCGCCGCATAGGAGAGTGTGCTCAATTATTTGCTCTGTTCATGTGGATCTGCCGTTCCCGGCGCTCTGTTCTCTGTTTCCGGCCGGCAGCGCGGCCGATATGTTGTCGTTCTCTTTCCTCTCTCCGTCCCGGCCATCAGGCCAGGGTGATCCGCATCTTTAATCGTATTCTGTCACTGATCATGGCAATAAATTCGGAGTTTGTGGGCTTACCCTTGGTATTGCTGACGGTATATCCGAAAAACCGCTGCAGTGTCTCCAGATCACCCCGGTCCCAGGCTACCTCTATGGCGTGGCGTATCGCCCGCTCTACCCGGCTGGGCGTGGTGTGGAAGCGCTTGGCCACCTCAGGGTAGAGCACCTTGGTCACGGAGTTGATGACCTCCATGTTCTCCACGGTGATCATAATGGCCTCCCGGACATATTGGTAGCCCTTGATATGGGCAGGCACCCCCACCTCGTGGATAATGGAGGTCACCATCTCCTCCAGGCCCGGCGTGTGGAGCTGCTCACTGCGCTTTTCCGCCAACTGAATCAGATTCTCCATAATGGCGGTCTCATTATAAGGCTTACTGACAAACATGGCCGCTCCCAGGCTGCCCGCCTCGGCCACCATGTCCTGGCTGACAAAGTGGGACACCGCCAATACCTGGGGCTTATCCTCTCCCTCCAGCCGTCGGAGAACACTCAATCCATCCAGCCCCGGCAGCAGCAGATCCAGTAATAGCAGGTCCGGCTTTGTCTCCCGTACCAGCTGTAAAGCCTGATTGCCATCGCCAGTGGATCCGGTAACAATAAAGCGGCCGCTCCGCTCCAAAACGCTCTGCAGCATGAATCGCGCGTCCTCGTTGATATCGGTCAGTACGATCTTTATTTTGTTGTCCATATGCATGATCCCTTTCAAACGTATTGCATGTCGACATATACTGCTGGCTCTCCGTCTGTTTAGACGAAATCTCGAAGCTTCATTGCGCCTTGGTTACAAATTACCATAAAGAGACAGAAAACTCAAGTCGAAACTTGCCGTTATCTTCGAAAAATCGTGCCAAATCTTTCGACAACAATGGAATAAATTCCCATTTTTATCGAATATTATAACAGGTATCGTGCATGTTCGCCGTCGCCGTCCTTCATCAGCGTCGGTTTTCGCGAAATTTCACTGACCGGTAATATTCAGGCCGCCGGAATCCCTACTCCCCCGAGAGCGGCGATGACACCTCAGACAGGATCCGTAGGAACTGCCGGACCAGAGGGGTATAGCCCTCCGCAGTGTACACCGCCCCAAAGGACAGCGGCTCCATCTCCGGCACCGGAATATAGCACAGGTCCGGCAAGCGGCTGTGGGGGATGTCCGCCGTCACGGCAAAAGCATAGCCGGAGACCACCAGAGGGAGTAGGACCTCCAGATTGTCGCAGAACAAAACCTGGCTGGTCTCCCGGTTACCCATGGCCCGGCTCTGGAGCGCAAAAAGGCTGGGAGGATACACCCTGGGGCGGCAGGTGGCGATCCGCCCCCCTTCCCGCAGGTCCTTCACTGTAAGGACACTGCGACTGGCCAGCGGGTGGGACCGGGCACAGATACACACTGCCGGACACCGGGTCAGCTCCCGGTAGCGATTCTTGGTGGAGGCCGCCTCCCGGAAGGAGAACATCATGTGAATATCTCCCTCCGCCAGCAGGGACTCCAAAGAGTCAAAGGGGATCATCCGCAGCACCGGCAGCACCTCCGGCTGTGTCTGCCGCAGCCGCTCCAGGGCGGGGGTGAGGAACCGCAGCTCCGTGGGATTGCGGCAGCCGATGATCAGTCGGGGCGGCGCCGACTGAGGCGGCTCCTTGATCCGCGCCTTGGACAGCTGGGACAGCTTCAATATCTCTCCGGCGTACTGGGTAAACATGATTCCTTCCGGCGTCAGCCGTACGCTCTTGCTGGTGCGGTGGAACAGCTTGACCCCCAGCTCGTCCTCCAGGGTGCTGATCTGGTGGCTGACGGCAGGCTGCGTGATCTGCAGTCGTTCTGCTGCACGGGAAAAATTCAGAAAATTGGCCACCTCCATAAAGCACTCCAGCTGCGTGGTATTCACGGCACATCCTCCTTTTCTCTTAAGTATCATGAGTAATAGCAATAAAAATCTTTTATAGAATATAGCACAATTGAATTTCACATACAAGATGTTTTGTGCTATAAAAACCAAAGGGCAAAACAGTTTTGACGCAAACAATCAGGAGGTGAATCACTGTGGAAGGCATCGATCACGGGCGGTTGTCCCAAACCTGCCGGCAAATCTGCGTACAGACAGAGCGGCTGGTAAACCGCGTTCTGGATCGAGAGGAGCTCACCGCCGTACAGGCCTACGTTCTGCGCTACATTCTTTACAGGAATCAGCGAGGTACATCCCTCACTGAGATCCATAAAGCCTTCGGCTGTTCCATGGCCACCCTCTCCAGCGTTGTCAAACGGCTGCGGGAGAAAGGCTACGTACGCACGGAGTGCTGTGCCGGAGACGACCGCTGCAAGCTTCTTTTCGCCACAGAGAAGGGCCAGCGGGTCCATGCAGATCTGGACAGCACCATCTGCGCCGCAGAGCAGCGCATCTACGGCTGTTTTTCCACAGAGGAGCTGCTCACACTGGATCGCCTGCAGCAGAAACTGCTGAAAAATCTTGTATCGCTTATAAAATCTGAGCAAAAGGAGGCACCTAACTCGTGAAAACCGTATTAGGCTGTTTGGGCCGTTACCGGAAGGACACCTTCCTCTGTATCGGCTTTGCAGCATTGGAGGTCGCTATGGACATCCTGCTGCCTTTCATCACTGCCATCATCATCGACGACGGACTGGAGGCGGCAAACCTCTCTGTCGTGTACCGCTACGGCGCTCTCATGGTGATCATGGCATTTCTGGGACTCTTGTTCGGTGCAGGCGCCGGTAAATATGCTGCCAGCGCCGCATCCGGCTTCTCCGCCAATCTCCGGGAAGCCATCTACACCAACATTCAGACCTTTTCCTTCTCCAACATCGATAAGTTCAGCGTTCCCGGCCTGGTGACCCGGATGACCACCGACATCACCAACGTACAGAACGCCTTCATGATGATCATTCGCGTGGCGGTGCGGGCTCCCCTCACCTTCCTCTTCAGCTTCATTATGTGCGTGATGATCAACCGCACTCTGAGCCTCATGTTTCTCTTCGCGGCAGCCTTCCTGATTCTGGTCCTGGGCATCATCATGGTGGTGACCCTGAAGATCTTCGACGAGGTGTTCCACCGCTATGACGACCTCAACGCCAGCGTCCAGGAGAACGTATCCGCCATCCGGGTGGTGAAGGCCTTCGTCCGGGAGGACTATGAGAACGAGAAGTTCTCCAAGGCCTCCGACAACATCCGCCGCATGTTCGTCAAGGCCGAGGGCCTGCTGGCCTTCAACAACCCCGCCATGATGATCGCGGTGTACTTCTGCATCATCTCCCTGTCCTGGCTGGGTGCCCAGTTCATTGTGGGCGGCTCCCTGACCTCCGGCGAGCTGACCAGCCTCTATAGCTACATCATGTCCCTCATGATGAGCCTTATGATGCTCTCCATGGTGGTGGTCATGATCACCATCTCCATGGCCAGTGTCCGCCGTATCAGCGAAGTGCTGAAGGAGACCCCTGACCTCCACGCCCCTGACCAGGCGGTGACGGAGGTCTCCGACGGTAGCATCGATTTCAACCACGTGAACTTTTCCTACAAGCATGGCAGCGGCAAAAACGCCCTCAGCGACATCGACCTGCATATCAAATCCGGTGAGACCATCGGCGTCATCGGCGGTACCGGCTCCGGCAAGAGCAGCCTCGTGAACCTGATCTGCCGGCTCTACGACGTGGATGAGGGCTCGGTGTGCATAGGCGGCGTGGACGTGCGCAAGTACGACATGGAGGTTCTGCGCAACCAGGTCTCCGTGGTGCTCCAGAAGAATACGCTCTTCTCCGGCACCATTCTGGAGAACCTGCGCTGGGGTGACCCCAATGCCACCGACGAGGCCTGCATCGAGGCCTGCAAGGCGGCCTGTGCCGACGAGTTCATCGAGCGGCTGCCCGACGGCTACCAAACCCGCATTGAGCGGGGCGGGGCCAACGTCTCCGGCGGCCAGAAGCAGCGTCTGTGCATTGCCCGAGCCCTGCTGAAAAAGCCCAAGATCCTGATCCTGGACGACTCCACCTCCGCTGTGGACACCGCCACTGACGCCAAGATCCGGGCCGCTTTTGCCCGGGAGATCCCCGGCACCACCAAGATCATCATTGCTCAGCGGATCTCCAGCGTGGAGCACGCCGACCGCATCCTGGTCCTGGACAACGGCCGTATCGACGGCTTTGATACCCACGAGAATCTGGTCAAGAGCAACGCCATCTACCAGGAGATTTACGAATCTCAGGTCAAGGGCGGCGGCGACTTTGACCAGCCCGCGTGAAAGGAGGGGTTTACTGTATGAATCAAACTGGTAAGAGAGGAGACCCCACCGCCGTGCTGCGCCGGGTCATCTCCTATATGCTGCGGTACTACCGCTGGGCCTTTATTCTGGTCATCTTCTGCATCCTGATCTCCGCCGTGGCCACGGTCACCGGCGCCACCTTCCCCCAGACTCTGGTGGACGACTATATTACCCCCATGATTGCCAATCACTCCACAGACTTCAGCGGCCTGGCTCAGACCCTGATCCGTCTGGTGTGCATCCTGCTGCTGGGCGTAGTGGCGGCCTTCTCCTACAACCGCATCATGGTCAACATCAGCCAAGGCACTATGTGCCGTCTCCGTGACGACCTGTTCCGCAAAATGGAGGCCCTGCCCATCAAGTATTTTGACACCCACGCCCACGGCGATATCATGTCGGTATACACCAACGACGTGGATACCCTCCGCCAGCTTCTGAGTCAGAGCATTCCTCAGATCATCAACTCCAGCATCACCATGGTGGCCACGCTCATCACCATGCTGCTCCTCAATCCCTTCCTCACCCTCATCTCCCTTCTCACCGCAGCGGTGATGCTGCTGGTAACCAAGAACTTCTCCCGTCTGTCCGCAAAATACTATATCCGGCAGCAGCAGGACCTGGGCGCTGTGGACGGTTTCATCGAGGAGATGCTGGACGGACAGAAGGTTGTCAAGGTGTTCTGCCATGAGGATGCTGCCATCGCCGACTTCCGCAAGGTGAATGATGCCCTGCGTCAGAGTGCCAATATGGCCAGCCGCTACGGTAACCTCCTCATGCCCATCAACGCCAACATCGGCTGGCTGAGCTACGCCTTCATGGCCATTGTGGGCGCTATTTTGGCCATCAACGGCCTGGCAGGCGTCACACTGGGCACCGTCATCACCTTTGTGGGCCTCAACAAGAGCTTCACCCAGCCCATCACCCAGGTGAGCCAGCAGATCAACTTCGTGGTCAACGCCGCCGCAGGCGCCCAGCGGGTCTTCGACCTGATGGATCAGGAACCGGAAAAGGATGAGGGCTATGTGGAACTGGTCAACGCCAAGGAGGACGGAAAGGGCCAGTGGACCGAGTCCGAGCAGCGCACCAACGTATGGGCCTGGCGGCACCCCCACAAGGCCGACGGCACCGTCACCTATACCCGGCTGGAGGGCGGCGTGGTCTTTGACGACGTGGACTTTGGCTACGACGAAAAGAAGCTGGTGCTCCACAACATCAGCCTCTGGGCAAAGCCCGGCCAGAAGATCGCCTTTGTAGGCGCCACCGGCGCCGGCAAGACCACCATCACCAACCTCATCAACCGCTTCTATGACATCGCCGACGGCAAGATCCGCTACGACGGCATCAATATCAACAAGATCAAGAAGCCGGACCTCCGCCGCTCCCTGGGCATCGTGCTCCAGGATACCCATCTCTTCACCGGCACGGTGATGGCCAACATCCGCTACGGCAACCTGGAGGCCAGCGATGAGGAGTGCATAGCCGCTGCCCAGCTGGCCAATGCCGACGGCTTCATCCGCCGCCTGCCCGACGGCTACAACACCATGCTCACCGGCGACGGCGCCAACCTGTCCCAGGGCCAGCGGCAGCTGCTGGCTATCGCCCGGGCGGCAGTGGCAGATCCCCCGGTGCTGATTCTGGATGAGGCCACCTCCTCCATCGATACCCGCACGGAGAAGCTTGTCCAGGACGGCATGGATGCCCTCATGAGCGGGCGGACCACCTTTGTCATCGCCCACCGGCTCTCCACCGTCCGCAACGCCGACTGCATTATGGTCCTGGAGCAGGGACGTATCATTGAGCGTGGCACCCACGATGATCTTATTGCAAAGAAAGGCAAGTACTACCAACTCTACACCGGAAACTTTGCCGAGGAACCGGCGTAAAGGTTTTTCCCCGTCCTGTGGGCGGAAATCCCTCAAGCAGTCAAAAACCCCGGATGCGCTTTCTGCGCATCCGGGGTTTTTTATCCGGTAGGGGACGCTGCCATCAGTGGTCGGAGGTCACGGCCCTATTGCCGTTCTCCGCTGCGGCATCCTTTCTCAGAACAGGGGCACTACAGCGCCGTCGTAAGTCTCCTCGATGAAGGTCTTGACCTCGTCGGACTCCAGGGCCGCCAGCAGAGCCTGGATGCCCTCGTCGTTCTCGTTGCCCTCCTTGACAGCGAGGACATTGGCGTAGGCGGTAGCGGCCTCGCCCTCGGCGGACTCGATGGCCAGTGCATCGGAAATCTTCAGTCCGGCGTCAATGGCGTAGTTGCCGTTGATGACAGCCAGATCCACATCCTTCAGAGAGTCAGGCAGGAGGCGGGCCTCCAGCTCCACGATGTCCAGATTCTTGGGGTTATCCACGATGTCGTTGACCGTAGCGGTGATACCGGCCCCTTCCTTCAGGGTGATGAGGCCCTCCTGCTCCAGAAGGAGCAGAGCCCGGCCACCGTTAGTGGCATCGTTGGGGATGGCAATCTGGGCGCCGTCGGCCAGCTCCTCAACGGAGGCAGTCTTGCCGGCATAGAGGCCGAAGGGCTCGTAGTGGATGCTTCCCACACTCACCAGGTGGTAACCGTTATCCTCGTTATACTGATTCATGTAGGTGATGTGCTGGAAGTAGTTGGCATCCAGCTCCCCCTCCTCTACGGAATCATTGGGCATCTGGTAGTCGTCAAACTCCGTAATCTCCAGGGTGTAGCCCTCCTCGGCCAGTACCTCCTTGGCCACCTCCAGGATCTCCGCGTGGGGAGCAGGGGTGGCACCCACGGTGATGACCTTGCTGTCGGCGGTATCACCGCCGCAGGCAGTGAGGCCCAGCAGCAGGCACAGGGCAAGAGCAAGTACAATCAGTCTTCTTTTCATTTTCCTTTTCTCCTTTTGGTTTGGGTATGTTGGATACGCCGGTCTGTTCTCACAGCTACAGCGGTACCGATAGATTGAATGATCTGCACCAGGATCACCAGGAAGATCACCGCTACGTACAGCACCACGGTCTCCTGTCGGCCGTAGCCCCGGAGCAGCGCCATGGCGCCCAGGCCGCCGCCGCCGATGGTACCTGCCATAGCACCGTAGCTGAGGATGGTGATGCTGGCGGTGGTGAGGCCGGTGATCAGGGAGGGGCGGCACTCAGGCAGCATCACCTTGGTGACGATCTCCCAGGGGGAGCACCCCATAGACTGAGCCGCCTCGATGACGCCGCGGTCCATTTCGCGAAGGGAGCTCTCCACCACCCGGGCCACAAAGGGAGCCGCTGCCAAAGTCAGAGGAACAATGGAGGCTACCGTCCCGATGGAGGTCCCCAGAATCAGCCGGGAAATAGGCTTGACGCAGACCATCAAGATCAGGAAGGGCACACTGCGGAGAAGGTTCACGACGGTGTTGAGAACCTTCATCAGCACTGGGGATAAGGGGCGGATGCCCTCCCTCTCCCCGGTTACCAGGATGATGCCCAAAGGAAGTCCGATCACATAGGCGAAGATGGTGGCCAGCACCGTGGTGTACACCGTCTCCCAGATCGCAAAAGGAATGGTGGAACCCACCAGATACTCAATCTGGGAGGTAGCCGTCCGCTCCGGTATTCCCCAGGACATCAGCAGTTCAATCAGCTTCTCACTCATGGTAATCGGGCACCTCCTCTACCGTAATGTCTTTCTGGCTTCTGATATAGGCCATCGCTTTGGCGACCTGGGTTTCGTCCTCCGGCAGGCCCAGCAGCATGGTACCGAAGGCCCGGCCGTCAATGTTCCGGGTATCGGCTCCCAGAATGTTGGCCTTTACGCCGCAGTCAATGGCCAGGGAGGCGATGAGAGGCTGGTAGGCGGTGCCGCCGTTGAAGGCCACCCGGATTACCCGGGCAGTGCGAGCCTCCTGCCGCAACATCTCGTAGGGTACACCGTCGGGGTACACCAAGCGCCGCCCCGCCTCGCTCTTGGGGCTGGCAAATACTTCCTCCACGGTACCGGTCTCCGCCAGATTGCCGTGGTCCAGAATGGCCACCCGGGAGCAGATCTCCTCGATGACTTTCATCTCGTGGGTAATGACCACCACCGTAATTCCCAGCCGCTTGTTGATATCCTGGATCAGCCGAAGGATATCCCGGGTGGTCTTGGGGTCCAGGGCGGAGGTGGCCTCGTCGCACAGCAGTACCTGGGGATCCATGGCCAGGGTCCGGGCAATGGCTATACGCTGCTTCTGTCCGCCGGAGAGCTGGGCCGGATAGGCATTCTCCTTGCTGGCAAGATCTACGATTTCCAACAGTTCACGGGCTCTGGCTACCGCCTCTTTCCGAGGCTTCCCCGCCAGCTCCATGGGGAAACAGATGTTATCCAGGGCAGTGCGCTGCATGAGCAGGTTAAATCCCTGGAAAATCATGCCGATAGACTTCCGGGCCTGCCGCAGCTCCTTGGGGCTGAGGGCAGTCATTTCTTTTCCGTCCACCACCACGCTGCCGGTGGTGGGCCGCTCCAGCAGGTTGATGCACCGCACCAGGGTACTCTTCCCTGCGCCGCTGAGACCAATGACGCCGAAGATCTCCCCACGCTGAATCTCAATATTGATGTCGTTTAGGGCCGCAACCTCATTTTCGCCGCCGCCGAAATGCTTGGTGAGGCCTGTCAGACGTATAATGGGCTCCGCCATGTTCTCTCTCCTTCCTTATCCACGCAACAAAAAACGCCGTCCCTGATGACTCATCATCAAGGACGACGCAATAAAAACATCGTGGTACCACCTTGGTTCGCCTGTGCCTCGCGGCAAAGGCCTTTGCAGGTACTAACATACCCTGGCGCTGTAACGGGCGCTCCCGTCGCGGCCTATGCGGCAAAACCCGCAGTCGGTGCGCGGCTCCGAGACCATGTTCCGCAAAGTCCTCCGCGCCCTTTTCCACCAACCGGGCTCTCTGTGGCGTACCTCTTTGCCTACTCTTCTCTTCGCTGCCTTTTGCTTTGTGATTGTTCCCTACTATACCCCACTTTCCCTCCTTCGTCAAGTAGTAATTTTGCTGCAAATCAAGCCATTTATCCACTCATACAGCTGTTATTCCGCACAAAAGCAAGGCTGTTCTCCTTTGCAGGTACACATAAAATAAAACAGGGACCCGGAGACTTACTCTCCAGGTCCCTGTCACGGCACTGCTTTTTAAAGTAAATAACTGTCTCAGCGGCGTCCGCCAAATCCGCCGCCGCGGCCTCCACCGAAGCCGCCTCCACGGCTGCCGCCGAAGCTGCCGCCGCCGAAACCTCCACCGAAGCCGCCGCCCGAACCGTGTCCGCCGCCGAAACCTCCGATCCACATGCCGCCGCCCCTGCGGTGGTTGTTGTTATCGCTGCGCGCACTTCGGGACTGCCGCTTCACGACGAAACCGCATTTGCCGCAACGGTAAGTGTCTTCGAACAGATTATAATGATCCGTCTGCCCGACAAGGTTCCGCGATTGCAGCACCAACGCGAAAGCACGACACCGGGGACAACGTCTGGAACGGTAGAATCCGACCAGCATGACGCCCAGCGGCACGAAGACGACCAGAAAGACGATCAGGAAAACCGCCCACGCCGGCAAATCGTCCGTTGCCCGGAAATCGTCGTTGCCGCCCGAATCGAGCTCGCTGCCCTCAAGCACCGATGCCACGGCACGCAGCCCCGCCACCATGCCGGCGCTGTAATCTCCCTCCCGGAAATACGGCAGCATGTAACGCATCTGGATCCGCTTGCAAAGTGCATCGGGCAAGACGCCTTCCAGTCCCGGTCCGGTCACGAACCGCACTTCCCGGCGATCGACGACCAAGAGAATGCCCAGTCCGTTGTCCGAATCGGCGCGGCCGACACCCCATTGGGAAAAAAGCGTATGGGCGAAGGAGAAAAGATCATCTCCGCGAATATCCTCCACAGCGACCACGGCGACCTGGGCCAACGCCCGATGCCTGAGCGAATAGCAAAGCGAGTCGATCTCGGCGACTGCCGAAGGGGAAAGAACCCCGTCGGGATTCGACGTGAACCGATAACGGTTGCCGACCTGCACGTTGGGAATCTCCTCCACACCGTACGGCCGGGCTGCCGAACCCAGAAGCGGGAACAGCATTCCGAGGCAAAATATCGTCAGAATTATTTTTTTCATCGTCCTACTAAACCTACTAATGCAACTTATATTATATGCGCATTTCCGAAACCGGGAAGCCATTGCCGCTTCGCAAAACGGCCTCCCCGTCGCCGGCAAATGTACGAAAAAATCCGGCCTATCTACATCGGCCGTGTCAAAATCCGGAAGCTCCAGCCCGACATCCGCTCATCGACATGCGAGCAGAGCTGTACGCGTTCGCCCGTCAGGGCGTCCGCATAGCCTCCGGCGTAGATTCCCGTATCGAAATCGGCATGTACTTCATAAGGCGATACGTTCAACAGGGCGACTACCCGATTTTCCGGAGTTTCCCTCACGAAAGTCAGCAGGCAATCCTCGGCATTGTTGCGGATTTCGACGAAGGAGCCGCCCCGCTCCCCGGAAGCGAGAGCCGGAGCATCGTGCCGCAAAGCGATCAGCCGCCGGTAGAACTCCGTCGTTTCGTTCGGCTCGCAAGCAGGCAGCGGGTCCCGGTCGAAAAAGGCGAAAGAGTGGTCGTAACCGAACTCCTGCCCCGTGTAAACCAACGGCAGCGACTGCGGCAGCAGAAACGTCAGGGCCGTCATGACCCGCACGGCAGGCCCCAAGCGGGCGAATTCGCTCCCGCTCCAGGAGTTCTCGTCGTGATTCGAAGTGAACATCAGCCGCAAGGCCCAGGTCGGGACGTGCTCCCGATCGGCATAGAGATACTCCCGAATACGATCGACCCGGCACTTTTGCTGCGCCACGTCGTTCATCAGGTGATAAAGCCGCCAGGCATACGACGCGTCGAAAGCCCGGTCGAACAGGTAATCCTCCTCGGCTTCGGCCAGCAGGAACAGGTCGGGTTTCACCGCCCGCAACCGCCGTGCCGCCTCCTGCCAAAATTCGATGGGAACCAGCATCGCCATATCGCAGCGAAAACCGTCCACCCCGTGTTCCGCAAGCCAAAAACGCATGGCGTCGATCTGTCCCTGCCAGACGGCCCGATTGGTGTAATCAAGCTTGGCCGTGTCATCCCACCCGTTAGGAACGACGGGCCGGCCCGAAGCGTCCCGCTCGTACCAGTCGGCCGGACATTCCGCGAGCCAGCGGGCATCGCGCGAAGTATGGTTGGCCACCCAATCGATCAAGACCTTCATTCCCAGGGCGTGAGCCCTCCGAACAAAAGCGTCGAAATCGGCCAGCGTCCCCAGTTCGGGATCGACGGCCCGGTAATCCCGAATCGAATAATAGGAGCCCAGCGATCCCTTGCGACCGACCTCCCCGATGGGATAATGAGGCATCAGCCAAACGGCATCGATGCCCAAATCCCGCAAAAACCCGAGCCGCTCCGCAGCGGCGGCAAGCGTTCCTTCGGGCGTCGCCTGCCGCAGGTTCATCTCGTACAGCACGGCACTCCGGCTCCACACAGCATTTATCATATAATTAATCGTCTCTTTTGCCGTTACTAAAATACAGTAAGCACAAATATAGCGAACAAAAACCTTTCCCATTCATATATTTTTTCTACCTTTGCGGTTAAAAATTAAACAGGCACTACAAAACTACATCAAAATGAAACAGATAAAGGCCTTCGCCCTCCTGCTCGGGGTCGTCGTTCTCGCATCGTGCGCTTCCCAGAAGCGCGTGATCTATTTGCAGGACGCCCAAGCCGACGAGCAGATCAAAATCGCCCAGGATTATCAAATACGCATCAAACCGCTGGACCGCCTGACCGTCGTGGTCAACAGCCGGGACCCGGAATTGGCTGCGCCGTTCAATACATCGACCTCTTTCAACTCCCTGACCGGAACACCCCTTTCGACCTATTCATCGAATGCCACCTCTCTGCAAATCAGAACTGTCGATGAAGACGGCAACCTCGACATGCCGATCATCGGCCCCATTCAATGCAAGGGCAAGACCCGCAGCGAACTGGCCCAGGAAATCGCGGATAAAATCCGGGAAGGCGGATACATCAGCGATCCGACGGTCAACATTCAATTCGCCGACATGAAAATCTCGGTCATCGGAGAGGTGGCCCGTCCCGGACAGTACAACATCACCAACGACCGCATTTCCCTGTTGGACGCCTTGTCATTGGCCGGCGATCTGACCATCTACGGCGTACGCTCCGACATCAAAGTAATCCGGGAGGAGAACGGCGTCCGCACGACGGCCACCCTCGATCTGACCTCGCAGGATATTTACGACTCCCCCTATTTTTACCTGCAACAAAACGATGTGGTTTACGTAAAACCGAACAAATACCGGGCCCAGGCCGGCGAAATCAGCCAGAACCGCAGTTTCTATATCTCGCTGGTCAGCACCGCCGTGTCCGTAGCGACTCTGATCGTCACACTCACCCGTTAATTTTCACAACAAGGCATGACACCTAACAATATCAACCCGAACTCCGCGAACAGCGATACAAAGCAGGAGGAACACATTACTTTCTCGGTGCACGATCTGATCCAGACGGTAATCGCCAACTGGTACTGGTTCGTCATCTCGGTATTCGTTTGCGTCGGATGCGGTTACATCTACATTTTACGCACCCCGAAAATATACAGCCGCACGGCCAACATCCTCGTGAAAGACAGCCGCAAGGGAGGAGATACCGACCTGGCGACCCTGAGCGACCTGGCGGGCCTGTCACAGCGCCGCAATGTGGACAACGAAATTTATATTCTCCAATCACGCCGCCTGATGACGGAAGTGGTCAAACAGTTGGGTTTGACCGTTCAATACGAAACGAAGGAAGGATTACGGCCCCAGGATCTCTACGGGCAAAGTCCGATCGCAGTGGAGTTCATCAACGATAACGACCGGCAGGGATTCCGGTTCGAAGTTTCGCTGCGCCCCGACAGCATCGTAAAACTCAACTACTTCGAAATATTCGGTCCCGACAAACAGAAATTCAAGCAGGAAATTTCGGCCGTATTCGGCGATACGATCTCCACGCCTGTCGGCCAAATGATTATCCGGCCGACTCTCTATATGTCCCCCGATTACTACGAAAAGGCTCCGATCCGGGTCACCAAAGGCAACTTGGGCGTAGTAACGCAGTTCTACCAGCATGAAGTCAAAAGTTTCGTAGCCAACAAGCAGGCCTCGATCATCACCATTTCTATGAAAAGCTCCGTTCCCAAAAAAGCGGAAGATGTCATCAATACGCTGATCGCGGTTTACGAAAAAGATGCGATCGACGACAAACGGGGGATCGCAGAAAGCACAGGACAATTTATCGACAATCGGTTGGAGATCATCTCCGAAGAACTGAGCGAAGTGGACCGCAACATCGAAAAGTTCAAAAAAGACAACAAAATATACGATATCGTATCGGAAGCCGAGCAGACGATTACCGAAAACGCCCAATATAAAACCGACGGCCTCTCGCTGGAAAACCAGATCCGAATGACGGAATTCCTCAAAGAATACCTGCTGGACCCGACCAAAACCAATGAACTGATTCCCGGAACGCTCTCGATCAACAGCCCGGCGATCAACTCCCAGATAGAGGGCTACAATACCGAGTTGCAACGCTATATGAAGCTCAACTCCGAGAGTTCGGAGAACAACCCGATCATTCAGAATCTCGGCAACGGACTGGCTTCCACACGCCGGTCGATCATCGCTACGCTCGACTCCTATATCTCCACGTTGCAGATCCAACTGGCTGCTTTACGAAAGGAAGAGGCGCTGACCAATCAACGAATATCCTCGGTACCGACGCAGGAAAAACAGATTCTGGACATCGTCCGTCAGCAGAAAATCAAGGAGGAACTTTACCTCTACCTGCTCAACAAACGCGAGGAGAACGCCATCACGATGGTCATCACGGAAAGCAACTCGCGCACGATCGACAGTGCATACGGCTCCCCGCGCCCCGTGTCGCCCAATACCGTGCTGATTGCGGGAATCGCCTTCCTGTTCGGACTGGGCATCCCCTTCCTGATCATCTACCTGATCCAGATACTCGACACCACGATCCGGGGGAGGAAGGACATCGAGGACAACCTTTCGGCTCCGTTCCTGGGGGATATTCCGCAATATTCGGGAGAAAAGCAACAGGGCAGCTTCGTCGTACGCGAAAACGGCCGCGATCCGGTGTCGGAAGCTTTCCGCATGATCCGCTCGAACATGAACTTCATGAACCTGGGCAAGGGCGAGATAAAAGTCATTATGGTCACCTCGTCGAATCCCCACGCCGGAAAGACGTTCGTTTCGACCAACCTGGCCATGACGTTCGCCACGACGGGCAAGAAGGTCGTCATCATGGATCTGGACCTGCGGCGCCGCACCTTCTCCAAACAGATGGGGCACGGCGGAGATACCAACGGGGTTTCGAGCTACCTGTCCGGAAGCACGGAGCTTCAGGCAATCATCCGCAAATCCAAACTGTCGGAAAAACTCGACATCATCTACGCCGGCATCCAGCCGCCCAACCCGAGCGAAATGCTGTTGAGCCAGCGGATGGAAGAGTTGATCGCGGAACTGAAACTCCACTACGACTACATAATTATCGACAGCACCCCGGCGATGGCCGTAGCGGACGCCATCATCACCGACCGCCTGGCAGACCTCAGCATTTACGTAGTACGGGAAGGCCTGCTCGACCGTCGTCAGTTGCCGGATATCGAACGGCTGTACCGCGAAAAGAAATTCCATAACATGGCCATCATCCTCAACGGAGCCAGCTCGACAAAACGTCACGGGTACGGTTATGGCTACGGCTATGGTTACGGGTACGGCCTCGACGAAGAGGAAACCACGACAAAGAAGGGTTTCTGGGGCAAATTATGCGAATGGACACGTAATAAATTTCAAAAGAAATAACCGATATGGCCGTTAAAGGAGCAATCATAGCGATCGATTTCGACGGAACCGTCGTGACACACGCCTATCCGCATATGGGGATGGACGCAGGTGCGGTTCCCGTACTCAAGGAGCTCGTGGCGAACGACTGCAAACTCATCCTGTACACCATGCGCAGCGGACAACTACTCGAAAAAGCCGTCCAATGGTTCAAGGAACAGAAAATTCCGCTGTACGCCATCAATGAGAATCCCGGACAGAAGTCCTGGACTTCGTCGCCGAAAGTCCACGCCGACCTTTATATCGACGACAGTGCACTGGGATGTCCGATCCGCTTTATGGACGGCGTAGCCCGTCCGGTAGCCGACTGGGTGAAAATCCGCCAACAACTGGTAGAAGCCGGTTACCTGGATTAAGCCCGGGTATTTCACCTGTCCCGGAATCACGAATACCTCCGAATCGGAGCCGGCGGACAGGTGGTCGAGAGCCTAAACCTCGTTTTAGAGAGGCTGACAGGTGGCTGGTAACAACAACGAGCGGCCTTTCAGGGGCATCGGGCATAGAAAGCGAAAGACGAACGGAATAGCCTGGTCTTTCGATCAGGACTTGGGACGACACCCAAACTTGTAAAAGCCTTCTACTCGCAAACCGACTTCGTCGAGTGCAGGAAAACCAATCAAAATCGCCGATCCGTTTGGATCGGCGATTTTCCATTACCGGACCGACGACGATTTGTCTATCGCCACAAGTATTCGGGATAAATCCCCGCCCGGATCATCTTCTTCAAATTGGCGACCAGCAACGGTTTATCCTCCTTATAGGTCACGCCGAACCACTGCGCCGGAGAACGGAGGACCCGAACGGAAGCCGTGCCGTCGGCGATCAACTTATTGACCATCGACGGGATATAGCACTCGGCTTTCAAATTCCCGGCACTCTCCTGCAGAAACGACCGAAAAAAAGCCTCGGAGTGGGCGAAGTAATCGGGAGTAAAGCCGAAAAGGTTCATCGACACGGGCGTATCTTCGGCCAACGGTTCATCCCCGTTCGCACCGTGATCGACGATCCCGGCCGCCGTGCGTTCGATCTGCGTATGCTCGACCATTCCCGTAAGGTCGCCGGCAGCGTTTACCGAACAGACGCCGCGCGACACCGTCCCGTTTTCGGAAAGCGTCCGGCTCAACTCGTACGCCACCATGCAATAGCGTCCCGACGCTCCATCCAATCCGCGAAGGTATTCGGCGATGGTACGGAACGCTTCCGCTCCATAAAAATCATCGGCATTGATTACGGCGAAAGGCTCGTGAACGGCATCCCTCGCCACCAGAATCGCATGGTTCGTTCCCCAGGGTTTCACACGCCCTTCGGGTACGGTGAACCCCTCGGGCAGACAATCCAGCTCCTGATAGACATACTCCACGCGGATCCTGCCACCGAAACGCTCTTCGGTGAAAACCTCCTGGAAGTCGGAAGCAAAACTGTGGCGGATCACGAATACCACCTTGCCGAAGCCAGCACGAATGGCGTCATATACGGAATAGTCGATGATGGCTTCGTTGCCGGGACCTACCCCGTCCATCTGCTTGAGCGATCCGTAACGGGATCCCATGCCGGCAGCCAACACCAATAATGTCGGTTTTATCATACTATATTCAGTTTTTACTCGTTTCAAAGAAACGTACAAAGGTAAGGAAACCGGCATTAAATTCAAAGATTTATTGTTACCTTTGTACAATTCAACTTTCCGGCGCGAAAAGGCAGGAATACCATCGGCCCCGTTCGATATGCCGGACCGGAAAGACGAAACGGACAGCCCCGGCTTTTCGACCGGCAGAAACCCCTGCGGATTTCGGTCCAATCGCAAACAACGATCAAAAACAGAACCATGAACGCATTTCATTCCATATCCTCGTGGTGGAAACGCTTCTCCCGCAAACGCCGCCTGAGCATGCTCAATGCGACCGACAACGTCGAGGAGTGGTACACCCACATCTCCCCGGCAGGTCTGCTCGCCGCGTTTCTGGCTTTCGCGCTGCTGCTTTTCATCCTCATTCTGTCGATCGTGGCCTATACGCCGGTGCTGGAACTCCTGCCCGGCTACCGCGTCGAAGCGGCCCGCTCGCGCGAAAATCTGATGCAAAGCGTCATCCGTCTGGATTCCATGGAGCGGATGATGAACGACATGATTACCTATAACAACAACATCGCCCTCATCATGGAGGGCAAGACTCCGGTGGTGCGAACCGTAGGCAAGGAAGACAGCATCCGCACGAACAAGACACTCGTGGTGCCCAGCCGCGAAGATTCGCTGCTGCGGGCCGAACTGGAGGGAGAAGGTCCTTACAGCCTCGGGCAGAGCACAGGCGGCGGTGCCGCACGCAAGCCCATCGAAATGGTCGCCCCGATCGAAGGCATCGTCATCGAGCGGTTCGACATCAAACGCGAGAATTTCGGCATCCGCATCGCCGCATCGCCCGACACCCAGATCGTCGCGGCGGACGACGGCGTGGTGGTGATGAATCTCTGGACCCCCGAAACGGGTTACCTGATCGAAATACAGCACTCCAACAACCTGATATCGATTTATAAAAACCTGTCCAAATCGTTAGTAGCCAAAGGACAGCGAATAAAACGGGGCGGTGTCATCGGATCCAATACGGAAGTGCTGGCCGACGGCGGCGACGCCAAAATTTTCGAATTCGAACTTTGGAGCAACGGCAAGCCCGTCGATCCGGAGAGTTATATCGTCTTCTGACCTTCGTTATGAAACAAAGAATCGCCTTGCTCGGATCGACCGGATCCATCGGAATACAGACCCTCGACATCGTTCGGGAAAATCCCGGACTGTTCGAGATCACGACCCTTACGGCCCATCGCAACTGGGAGCGGCTCGCCCGGCAAGCCGTGGAGTTCGACGCCGACAGCGTGGTGATCGCCGACGAACGGCGATACGACGCCCTGCGGCAGGCGCTCGACGGCACGTCGATCAAGGTATATGCCGGCGAGGAAGCCCTGCGGCAAGTCGTACAGAGCGGGCAGGTCGATGTAGTCGTGAACGCCCTGGTGGGCTACGCCGGCCTGATGCCGACGATAGCGGCGGTCGAAGCAGGCAAAAAGGTGGCGCTGGCCAACAAAGAAACGCTGGTGGCGGGCGGCTGTTACGTGATGCCGCTGGCAGCCCGGCACAAAGCCCCGATTGTCCCGATCGACTCGGAACACTCGGCGATCTTCCAGTGCCTGACGGGAGAAAAGTCGCCCGTGCGACGGCTGATCGTCACTTGCAGCGGCGGAGCTTTCCGCGACCGCAGCCGCGAGGAGTTGGCTCACGTAACGGTGGAACAGGCACTGAAGCATCCCCAATGGCGGATGGGCGACAAGATCACGATCGACAGCGCCACGCTGGTCAATAAAGGATTCGAGGTGATCGAGGCGCACTGGCTGTTCGGCGTACCGGCCGAACGGATATCGGTGCTGATACACCCCCAGTCGATCGTTCATTCGATGGTCGAATTCGGCGACGGAGCGATCAAGGCCCAGCTGGGATCGCCCGACATGCGGACACCGATCGCCTATGCGCTCAGTTTTCCGCAGCGCCTCGACCGTCCGGTGGCGCCTTTCAGCTTTGCAGAGCACCCCACCCTCACCTTCGCCGAAGTCGATCGGATCAAATACCCGGCACTCGACCTCGCCTACGACTGTCTGCGGCGCGGCGGCACGGCCGGCTGCACGATGAACGGCGCCAACGAAGTGGCCGTGGCAGCCTTCCTCGCCCGCCGATGCGGTTATCTGGAGATCGTGCGCAGCATCGAATACGCACTGGGCAAATCCTCGTTCGCAGCCGTGCCGTCCCTCGGGGACCTGGGCGAAGCGAACGCCGAAGCCCGGTGTCTGGCCGCCGAATACCTGCGGCTCTGATTATCGGCAAAAAACATTCTTACAATAAATGTTTTCGACAGGTAAAGACAGAACGGGTTTCCCGCCGTACCTGACATAGAAAACAAACTGAAAAACGAACGCTTAAGCAATGGATATTCTTATCAAAATCGCTCAACTTTTTCTCTGCTTCACGATCCTCGTGGGCATTCACGAACTCGGGCACTTCCTGATGGCCCGGGCTTTCAAGATCCGCGTCGAAAAATTCTACATCTTCTTCGACCCGTGGTTTTCGCTCTTCAAGTTCAAGCGGGGCGACACGGAGTACGGTCTGGGCTGGCTGCCGCTGGGCGGCTACGTCAAGATCGCCGGCATGATCGACGAATCGATGGACAAGGAACAGATGAAACAGCCGGTCAAACCCGACGAATTCCGGGCCAAACCCGCCTGGCAGCGGCTTCTGGTAATGGTGGCCGGCGTCATGATGAACGTCCTGCTGGCCATCGTCATCTACTGCGCCGTTTGCTACACCTGGGGCGACTTCTACTTTTCGAACCAGGACGCGAAATGGGGCTATAATTTCAACCCGACGGCTCACGAAATGGGCTTCCGGGACGGCGACCGTTTCGTGTCGATCGACGGCGAGGAGATCGACAACGTCATGCGGGTACAAAACGACCTGCTGATTACCGACGGCGGCCGCCGCGTGATAGTCGAACGGGGCGGAGAGCCGGTAACGCTCGACATTCCCTTCGAATCCCTGCTCCGTATGCGGCAGGAGAAGGCTTACGAGGACCTCTTCACCCTGCGGCTCCCCTTCATCGTGGACAGCGTATCCTACACCTCGGCAGTCGAAGCGGGCCTCGAGTCCGGCGACGAAGTGGTAGCGATCGACGATCTGCGCGACGCGGACTACCCCCGATACCGCGACTACCTGCAAAAACACAAGAACGACAAGGTTCTGCTGACCGTCCGCCGCGACGGTGCGCTCATCGATTCGCTCGCACTGCCCGTCGATGCCGAAGGACGGATCGGCGTGACGGTCACGAATCCCTATTCGCTCCGAACACAATATTACACATTCTGGGAGTCCATCCCGGCAGGTATCCACAAGGCCGGAAAGACGATTTCGAGCTACTGGGACCAACTGAAGCTGATCGTGCAGCCCAAAACCAAAATGTACGAGGAACTGGGCGGATTCGTGGCTATCGGCAGCATCTTCCCCAGCAGCTGGGACTGGCATGACTTCTGGCTCAAGACCGCCTTCCTGTCCATCATCCTCGCGGTGATGAACCTGCTCCCGATCCCGGGACTGGACGGCGGACACGCCCTGTTCACCCTGTGGGAGATCATCACGCGCCGCAAGCCGAGCGAAAAGTTCCTCGAAGTGGCCCAATACGTCGGCCTGATGATTATTCTGGCGCTGCTGGTCTATGCCAACGGAAACGACATTTACCGATTCTTCATCAAATAACGCCGCCATGAACGAAACATTGGAACGCTGCCGCCGGAATCTCGTCCGGCGCGGATTCGAAGCCCGGATCGCCGCAACGACCGAAGAGGCCCGGCAAATTCTGTGGGAAAAAATTCGGGCCGCCGCCCCGGAAACGATCTGTTTCGGGGATTCGATGACGATGAAAGCCACGGGTATTGTCGATGACCTGCATCGGGACGGCCACTACCGCCTGTTCGACGGTTTCGACCCTGCGATGCCTCGGCCGCAGAAGCTGGAAATCCGGCGCCAGGGCTTGCTGGCCGATCTCTTCATTACCGGTATAAACGCCGTCACGGAAGACGGTGCCCTGCTGTGGCTCGATATGATCGGCAACCGCATCGCCCCGATCGCCTTCGGGCCGCGCAAAGTACTGCTGGTCGTGGGACGCAACAAGATTACACCGACCCGCGAAGCGGCCGAAGAGCGGATCCGCACCATCGCGGCCCCGCAGAACATAGCCCGGCATCCGGGATTCCGCACGCCCTGCGCCGTAACGGGTGTCTGCGCCGACTGCTATTCGGAAGACCGTATCTGCAACACGCACCTGCGGATGGAACGCTGTTTTCCCCGCAAGCGGATTACCGTGGTGTTGATCGACGAAGACCTCGGCTTGTAAAGGCCCCTGAAGAGAACGAAACCGAAGATTACGATTTTCTACTGACGATATGAACGAAACATTCGAACAGTGCCGCAAGAACCTCCTCCGCAGAGGATTCGAAGTCCGGATCGCCGCAACGACCGAAGAGGCCCGGCAGATCCTGCGGGAAGAGATTCGGGCCGCCGCCCCGGAAACGATCTCTTTCGGAGGCTCCATGACGATGGAGGCGACGGGCATCGTCGATGAGCTTCGCCGGGAGGGGCGTTACCGCCTGTTCGACGGAGTGGATTACACCTTACCTCCCGAAGAACGGATCGAGATCCGGCGACAGGGTTTGTTGGCCGATCTGTACATTTCGGGAATCAATGCCATCACGGAAGAGGGGGCGCTCTATTGGCTCGACGGGATCGGCAACCGGGTAGCGGCGATCGCCTTCGGCCCCCGCAAGGTGCTGCTGGTCGCAGGGCGTAACAAGATCGTGGCGACACGCGCTGCGGCCGAGGCACGCATCCGCGACATCGCGGCACCCCGGAACGTCGCCCGGCTGGGACAGAAAACCCCTTGTGCAGCGACAGGCGTTTGCGCCGACTGCGACTCGGAAGGGCGCATCTGCAACACGCATCTGCGGATGGAGCGCTGCTTTCCCCGCAAGCGGATTACCGTGATTCTGATCGACGAGGAAATGGGATTATAACAAGGAATGCGGATGCCCGTCGCGGCAGCATCGGCACTCCCCGGAAAAACGATACGACATGGCAAAGGTCAAGAAAGCATTCTTCTGCCGCAACTGCGGCTTCGAAGCCCCCAAATGGTTGGGACGCTGCCCCTCCTGCGGGGAATGGAACACATTCACCGAAGAGGTGATCGCCCGTGAAAGCGGCGGCGGACCTGCGACTGTCGCCAACCTGCCCAAAGCCCGTCCGCAGCGAATCGCCGACATCCACGAAAGCGAACACCGCCGCATCGACCTGGGAAACCGGGAGGTGAACCGCGTGTTGGGCGGAGGGCTCGTGCCCGGCTCCCTCGTGCTGCTCGGCGGCGAGCCGGGTATCGGCAAATCGACCCTCAGCCTGCAAATCGCCCTGGCGGACAACGGCCTGAAAACCCTCTATGTTTCGGGCGAAGAGTCGGCCGAGCAGATCAAGATGCGGGCCCTGCGTCTGGGCATCGGCAACGAAGGGTGTCTGATCTATGCCGAAACTCTGTTGGAAAATATTCTGGCCCAGATCGAAGAGCAACGGCCCGACCTGGTGGTCATCGACTCTATCCAAACCATCTATACCGACATCATCGAATCGTCGGCCGGGAGCGTTTCGCAGATCCGCGAATGCGCGGCATCGCTGCTCAAATACGCCAAAGCGACCGGAACGTCGATCTTCATCATCGGTCACATCACCAAGGACGGCACGATCGCCGGCCCGAAAATCCTGGAGCACATCGTCGATGTTGTACTCCAGTTCGAAGGGGATAACAACCTGATATACCGTATTCTGCGAGGAATAAAGAACCGTTTCGGAGCTACGTTCGAAATCGGCGTTTTCGAGATGCTCGACGCAGGGTTGCGCGAGGTGGACAATCCGTCGGAAATCCTGCTTTCGCACTACGAAACCCCGCTCAGCGGCATCGCCGTAGGAGCTTCGGTGGACGGCATCCGCCCCTACCTGATCGAAGTGCAGGCACTGGTGAGCAACGCGGCCTACGGCACTCCGCAGCGCACGGCGACCGGTTACGACAACAAACGTATGAACATGCTGCTCGCCGTGCTCGAAAAACGCGTGGGAATGAAGATGTTCTCGAAGGACGTATTCCTCAACTTCGCCGGCGGATTCAAGGTCGCCGATCCGGGACTGGACCTCGCGGTCACGGCAGCGGTGATCTCCTCCTACTACGATCGTCCGATCGGCGAAGGGATCTGCCTGGCGGGAGAAATCGGCTTGTCGGGCGAAGTGCGCCCCGCCCCCCGTACGGAACAGCGTATCAGCGAAGCTGCCCGGCTCGGGTTCAGACGGATCGTCGTGTCGGGCTACCTGGGCCGTTCGATCAAAAAACCCAAAGGTATCGAAATCGTCACGATCAACAGCATCGACCAACTGCCGCGTGCCCTGTTCGCGGAAGGATAGGCAGAATTCCCGGTATCTTTTAAAAACTTGCACGAGAAGCCCCGATGATAACTCATCGGGGCACTATTTTTGGTACTTCCCTCAAAAAGGAAGAGTTCTTCGAGAAACAGATACGGCACCTGTCATTCAGAAAAGGATTCGAAAATCGGCAAAAACAAAAAATACCGCTTAAATATGAAAGATTTCGATAAGATAATAGGTCGCAACGCGATCACGATGATCTATTTTTTCACCAGTCAATGCGTTCCGTGCGAAGCCATGGAGCCTGCGCTCGACCAATTCGAACGCCGCATGGCCGGACGCGTGGACATCTACCGGATCAACACCGACGCGGACGAGAATGCCTACCTGCTCTACCGTTATATGATCCGCACGACGCCGACGCTGATCTACTTCCGCAAAGGGGATGAGATCCGACGCTGCGAAGGCCCGCTGACCTATAAGGAATTGCTGGCGCTCCAGGAACAGGTCGAAACAGTCGAACACGTCTGCCTGAATTAGTACTCCAGCCGCCAGGTCATCTCCTCCTCGATGTAACGGGCCGTTTTTCCCGGCCCGAGCGAAGAGAGGAATATTTCGATGTCCCGCCGTTGTACGGCGGGATTCGTCATGATCGCCGCCAGCAGCGCCACGACACCCTGCGCGACCAAATTCGATTCGGGATACGTCACGACCAGCCGCCGGAGCACCGGGACCAAGGAACTGAAATCGGGATGCGGAATACGGGAAAGAGCCAACAAGCCGGCATACCCGAGCAATTCGTTCCCCGTATCGCACCAGGCTCTGCCCCACTCGTCGCCGCGCGGCGACCGGGACATCAGCGCGAAGGCGCACTCTTCGGCCATCTCCGAATTGGCAATACCTTCGCCCCAGTCGGAAAATTCGACGGAAGTCACCTGCACGGGATCGGCGATCCAGAAAGCGGCCAATTTCAGCTCCCGCACATCCTGCCGGTAGAGGAAACGGGCAAAGTCGGAATCGGGGCGCTCGGCTCGCGCGACAGCACGGATCGTCGGCAGGCTCACACCGTAATTTAGTCCATACGCTTTCCCCCGATACTGCATCGTATCGGCCACCACGCCGTTCCGCTCCCGGCGAAAACGCCCCAGCAGGGCAGCCATCCGCGACGTATAGTCCATAGTTTAGCGGTTTCTGGGAACTTGAAGGGCGATCGTACGGCCGAACTGGAAAACGGGCAGCACCTGCGCGGCCTGCTCCTGCCCGGCAGCGATGAGCGAACAGCGCGTGAGAGCGGCAATACGGTACGGAATCGTAGAGGAAGTGGGACGCACGCCGGCTTCATCGACAGCCATACCCTGCGGCTCGTACTGCAACAGCACGATATCTCCCGTCAGGTCGTTGGCCGGCAACAACCCCGCATCGGGGCTGAAACGGCAGACGATCTGCTGCAATTTGCCCTCGGCGGGCGTCACGCGGAAACGGCGGGTTTCGGTCGTCACCACACGCCGGCCGAGGAAAAGTTCCAGATACTCCTGCTCCAGCCGGTCGAGACGCTCCAACGCCACAGGAAGTCCCGCGCCGAAGACATTCTCTCCAGCCTCGCCGCTAATCAGGTCGAGACGGTGTTTACGCAACGAAAAAATCGCGGCAGCGGCATTCCGGGCTGCGGTTTGCAGATCGGTTTCGGTCATGTCGAGGCGGTCGGTCTGCAACCGGGCGAAATCGGCTCCCTGAGCCTCGTAACTCTCCACCCGACAGGTCGAAGCGGGCAATTCCCCGGCGGTCACGTATCGCTCGCCCGGCATCAACGCAATGGCGGCATCGGCGACCGTATAGACGGTCTTATCGGTAAGCGGCGCACGCAGACCGAGGAACTTCTGGGCATAGCGGGCATAAGGACCGCAGACGATCTTCTCGCAACGCACCGTAATATCGGCCGCAAGAACGGTTTCGGCCGTGCCGACCACGAATTCGCCGTTGCTCATATAGGTTCCCAATCGGGCCATATCCTGATTCTGGGCCGCAGCCGTCATCCCTGCGAAAAGCAGCGGAAGCATCCATAACAATCTCTTCATATTCACAGAAAATTTTAATTTATGCAAATTTATACGAATTGCCCGTATAATCAAAATTTAAGGTAGAAATCCCCCGTCAGACGGCGGTAATCCTCCGTATAGGAGTCCGGGCCGCCGAGTTCGATAATCAGACGTGCAGGCTCCGGAGCCGGTACGGGCGTCGTGCAGAACTCCGCAAGGATACGCCGCACCCCGCGCCGGGGCGTGGAACAAACCTCCGTCCAGCGAACAGGATAGAGCCGCCCGAGAGCCGCCGAACGGAATCGCTGCATCTCGACGGGCGGCAACACCAACGCAAAGCGTCCGCCGGGCGAAAGCAGGCGGACGACAGCCGCCGCAAGCTCTCCGAACGGCAGTCCCGCCGCATGGCGGGCGGTGTTGCGCCCTTCATCGGGCGAAAGCAGCGAATCGACGTAATAAGGCGGATTCGAAACAATCAGATCGAATTTTTCAACCGGATCGTATCGCTGCACCGCGACAGACACTGCATCCAAACGGTCCGCCCAGGGCGACGCGGCAAAATTTTCAGCCGCCTGCGTCGCACACTCCACATCGATATCCACCGCCGTAATCCAAGCAGCACTCCGTTGGGCCAGCATCAGGGCGATCAGGCCCGTACCCGTACCTACGTCGAGCATCCGCCGGTCCCCGGGACGCACTTCGGCCCAGGCACCGAGCAGCACCCCATCGGTTCCGACCTTCATCGGGCAGCGATCCTGCCGCACGGCAAACTGTTTGAACCGGAACATGGCTATCCTTTTAGAAAACCGTCCATACCGGCGCCGAACAGCGCGAAATCATAACGCACGGGATCCTCCGGGTCGAACGTGCGAAGCACGGCGGTAACCTCCTCGACGGCCCGCCAGTCGTTCTGCCGCCGGACAAGCAATCCCAAAGTCCGTGCCACGTCGCCCGAATGAAGGTCGAGCGGCAGATAGAGCGCCGACATGGGGATCGAGCGCCAGAGCCCGAAATCCACGCCCCGATCATCGCGGCGCACCATCCAGCGCAGAAACATATTCAGCCGCTTGCAAGCCGAGCCTTTGTCGATCGACGAAAGGTGCTTCTCCGAACGGATCGGGTGCGGCTCGGCGAAAAACTCGCGGCGAAAATCGGAGAGAACGGACGGGATCGAGCCCGTGGCCGCATAACGCCCCTCGAAGAACTCGCCCAGACTGCCGTAACGACGGAAAAGCGAACGCAGCGCCCGTACATAAGCGATCAGGTCCTCGCCGTTGAAGGTCCGATGCACGCAGACTGTCAGCTTGCGGAGCTCCTCCTCCGAAGCATTTTTCACGAAATCCGCAGGGGCGTTGTCCATATACGACATCATCCGGCAGGCATTGCCGACGATCGCGCGGCGGTTGCCCCAGGCGATAGTCGCCGAGAGAAAGCCCGCGATTTCACGGTCTTCGCGCCCCTCGAAACGATGCGGCACGCTGATCGGATCGGGAGCGATGAACTCCGTCCGGTTGTAGCGGTCGTACAGGGTTTCGAGCAACTCGCGCAGCGGTTCGAACTCCATAAGAATCGTGTAAATGGGATCTACTAATTTCAGAACAGTCACTCCCGTCACTCGGGAAGGATCAGACCGTCGCTCATTACGATCCGACGGTCGGCCCGGAGAGCCAGCGACTCGTCGTGAGTCACCAGCACGATCGTCTGCCCCAAGCGTTCACGCAGATCGAAGAACAGGCGGTGCACCTCCTCCTTGTTGCGGGTATCGAGGTTGCCCGAAGGTTCGTCGGCCAACAGCACGGCGGGAGAATTCACCAGCGCCCGGGCAATGGCGACCCGCTGCTGCTCGCCGCCCGACAGCTCGCCGGGCTTATGATCGCGGCGTTGGGTCAGCCCCACGAGCGCCAGCAGCTCTCCGGCACGCCGCTCCACTTCGGCTTTCGGACGCCGTCCGATCAGGCCGGGGATACAGACATTCTCGAAAGCCGTAAATTCGGGCAGCAGGTGGTGGAACTGGAAAACGAATCCGATCTTCTCGTTACGGAACCGCGACAAAGCCCGATCACCGAGCGATGAAACATCCTGTCCGTCGATCTCGACGCTGCCGCGATCCGCTTTGGAAAGCGTACCCAGTATCTGAAGCAGGGTCGTCTTGCCGGCGCCGCTGGCACCGACGATCGAAACCACCTCGCCGCGCGACACCTCGAGCGATACTCCCCGGAGCACCTCCAGCGCACCGTAACTCTTATGGATATCCGTAGCTTTTATCATGGGCGGAATGCTTTGAAAATACGTACCGTATCGACCGCTTCCCGCACGTCGTGCACGCGCAGAATCGCAGCCCCCTGCCGCAGGCACTCCCAGCCCAGAGCGATCGTCCCGGCGAGCGCCCGGTCGGGCGTCGTATCGAGCACTTTATAGATCATGGACTTGCGCGACACTCCGGCCAGTACGGGATAGCCCAGCGAGCAAAGGTTGTGCAGCCCCCGAAGCAGATCGTAGTTCTGTTCGAGGGTTTTGGCGAACCCGAAGCCCGGATCGAGAATCAACCGACGCACGCCGCAGCGACGCAACTGCTCGGCACGGAGCCGGAAATAGGAAACGACCTCCTCCACCACATCGCGGTAAGAGGTCATCCCCTGCATCGTCGCAGGAGTACCCCGCATGTGCATAGCGATATAGGGAACGTCGTACTCGGCGACCACATCGACGATGGCCGGATCCATCTCTCCGGCCGAGATGTCATTGACGATCACCGGGCCGAATGTTTCGAGCACCCGCCGGGCTACCTCGGCACGGAACGTATCGACCGAAACGGGCAGTGTGGGAGCGATCCGCCGCACGGCGGCCACCCCCGCTTCCACACGACGCCACTCCTCCTCGGACGTCACCTCGGCGGCTCCGGACCGGGAGGAGTAGCCTCCGACGTCGAACAGATCGCAACCGGCATCGGCCGCTTCGCGGACACGCCGTTCGATAGCCTCGGCATCCGGTGTGCGGCTGCCGGCGAAAAAGGAGTCGGGCGTGACATTGACGATCGCCATAACGCGCGGCGTGGTCAAATCAGGCAGAATGTTTTCGGTTTTCATCGCGTAACAATTTATCCAGGCGGGCAACCTCGTATTCGAGCTCCCCGAGATTTATATTGACAAGGGTATAGTCGGCCCGCCGGCGCAACTCCTCTTCGTCGAGCTGGACCGCGATACGGCGTCGTACCTCCTCGGCCGAAGCCCCGTCACGCAGGCAGGTGCGTGCAATACGCACGTCGATAGGAGCCGTGACCGCGATCGTACGGTCCACATACCCCTCCAATCCGGCCTCGAAAAGGATGGCGCTCTCCAAAACCACATAGTCGGCGCCGGACTGCCGCCCGCACCACCGTTCGAAATCCTCCATCACGGCGGGGTGCACCAGCGCGTTGAGCGCCGAAAGCTCCGCAGGATCGGAAAAGACACGGCCGGCCAGCAACTTGCGATTCAGACGTCCGCCCACATAGATCTCCTCCCCGAAGCGTGCGGCGAGCCGCCTCCGTAACGGCCCATCCTCCTCCATAAGGCGTTTGGCCTGCGTATCGGAATCATAGACAGGGGCGCCGCAAGCGGCAAAAAGCCGGCAGACGGTCGATTTACCGCTGCCGATACCTCCTGTTATACCTACCTTAATCATTTTTCTTGCTGACGGGGATCCGGAATTTCGGGAACCGATCCGACGGAGATGACCTTGATATCGCTCAACCGGACGGAAATGGCGTTGTGCAGAGAGAGAGAATCTATCTTCAGGAATTTCTCTCCGTCTTCGGCCTTCACGGAACGGAATTTCAACTCCGACAGGGGAATCCGGAGCCGCTTACTCATATAGACTCGATAGCCGAACAAGTTGGTACCGACTCCTTCCACCACACAGGAAACTTTGAAACGCTCGCCGTCCACATTCACGGTGAAGGGCTGCTCGGTCGTATAAGTATAGTTCAACTTGGCGATATACCACAGGATGAACGACGCGACGAGCAAAGCCAGAAAGACCGGAGATACATAACGACGCAGCCAACCGAAACGCTCCATGACAGACAATTTTTAAGTCAGGCAAAGTTAAAAATAAAATAGGCCGCAACAATACGTTGCAGCCTATTTTATTCAAAAAGCGGACCTTTATTTCTTGCCGAGGCCCTCGCGCTTCATCAGACCGTAAGCGATCGGAGTCGCCACGAACAGGGTCGAAAGCGTACCGACAACCACACCCAAAACCAATGCGAAGATAAACCCGCGAATCGTCTCGCCGCCGAAGAAAAGGATGGCAAGCAGAGTAACCAATGTCGTACCCGACGTATTGATCGTACGCGACAGGGTCGCATTGAGCGCATTGTTCACGTTCTCGCGCAGATCGCGCTTGGGATAGAGCACCAGATATTCACGGATACGGTCGAAAACCACCACCGTATCGTTGATCGTATAACCGATGATCGTCAGGATCGCCGCGATGAAAGCCTGGTTCACCTCCAGGTTGAAGGGCAGCCAGCCGTAGCAGAGCGAGAAGACGCCGATCACCACCAGGGCATTGAATGCCAGCGCGGTCGTAGCGCCGGTCGCATACTGCCATTTCTTGAAGCGGAGCGAAATGTAGAGGCCGATAGCGATCAGCGAGAAGAGCACCGACCAAATAGCGCCCCAAGTCATATCCTTGGCGATCGAAGGACCGATCTTGTCTGCCGTAAGAATACCGTTGATATCGTTTTGCGTATTGCGGAAATTCTCGAAGGTGATGGGATAACCGTACAGACCGTGCAGCGCATCGTACAGAATCCGATCCACTTCCGAAGTAGCCTCGTCCGAAGTGTCGTCGTACTTGTACTGCGTCACGATACGCATCTGGTTCTCATTGCCGTACTGCTTCACCTCGAAGCTGACATTAGCGGCATCCTCGTAACCGGAGAAGACATCCTGCAACTTCATACGTACCTCCTCTGCCTGTACCGGGCGGTCGAAACGAATCACGTATGCACGGCCGCCGGTGAACTCAGCACCCATGTTCAGACCGCGTACCGCGAACGAAACGCACGAAACGGCCAAAACGACGATCATAACGATGTAAGAGATCTTACTCTTGCCCAGGAAGTCGAAATGAGCGTTGCCCATAAGATTCTCCGACCACTTGCGCGAGAAGGAGATCTTTCCCCATTTATTGACTACGCCCTCGATCAGCAGGCGGGTAATGAAGATCGAACAGAAGAGCGAGGTCAGAATACCGATAATCAACGTAGTGGCGAAACCCTGCACCGGACCGTTTCCGAAGATGAACAGAACGATACCGGTGATGATCGTGGTAAGGTTACCGTCGATGATCGCGGAGTATGCTTTCGAGAAACCGTCCTTGATAGCCAGGCTCAAACCCTTACCGCCGCGAAGCTCCTCCTTGATGCGTTCGTAAATAATCACGTTGGCATCCACGGCCATACCCATCGTCAGCACGATACCCGCGATACCGGGCAGCGTCAGCACGGCACCGAACGAAACCAGAACACCGAGCAGCAGGAATACGTTGCACAACAAGGCGATATCGGACAACCAGCCGGCTGTCTTATAGTAGAGGCCCATATAGAGAAGCACCAGCACGAACGCGAGTACAAACGAAAGAATACCCGCATTGATCGACTCCTGCCCCAGCGACGGACCTACGACGGTATCCTGAATAATACGTGCCGGAGCGGGCACCTTACCCGACTTGAGCACGTTGGCGAGGTCTTTCGCCTCCTGAATGGTGAAGTTACCCGAGATTTCCGAACTTCCGCCTTCGATCTTCTGGCGAACGACCGGAGCGGAATAGACATAACCGTCGAGCACGATGGCGATGCAGCGGCCGATATTGTCGCCCGTCAGACGCGCCCAGTCCTGAATACCTTCCGAGTTCATCGACATCGAAACCTTGGCTTCGGCACCGCGCTCGGCATAGGTTTCACGCGCATCCACGATCACGCTGCCGTCCAGCGGAGCCTTGCCGTCGGGCGTGCTGACCTTGAGCGCATAAAGAGAGAAACGCCCGTTGTTCTGCGGTTCGCCCTTGATACCCCACTCGAAACGAACGTCCGAAGGCAGCAACTCGCGCACGGCATCCATACGCAGGTAGCCGGCAACGGTCGCCGTATCGGCAACGGCTACGGAACCCACGACAGCGCCTCCGCCATCATAGGGATTGAGCAGCGAGAAGAGCGGATTTTCCTCGCGGGTATAGCGGGATGCCCCCGAAGCCGAGGCAGCCTCCTCCGCAGCCGGAGCATTGTTCTGCACCTCTGCGATCAGGCTTTCGGTCGTATCTTCGGTACCGGCAGCAGTCGGCTGCTCCTCAGTAAGCGTTTCCTCCACGGCCGCATCGGTCGCCCCGGCAGCCAATTCGTCGCGCAAAAGCTGATCGGCCTGCTCCAGGGCACGCACCAACTCGGTGTTATTATAAGTCGTCCAGAACTCGAGCGAAGCGGTACCCTGCAACAGCTTGCGTACGCGCTCCGGCTCCTTCACGCCCGGCAGCTCGACCAGAATACGGTGCGAATTGGGCAGGCGCTGGATGTTGGGCTGCGTAACGCCGAAATGGTCGATACGACTGCGCAGGATGTTGAACGAAGCGTCGATCGCAGCGTCGGTTTCCTCCTGCAAGATCTTCTCGACCTCGCTGTCCGAGCTGTTCGGCGTGATATCCTTACGATCCGGACTTACGAAAAGCGCAGCCAGCGGAGCACCGCCGGAAACCTCACGATAAGCCTTGGCGAACTCGCCGATGTAGTTGTTGGTACCCTCTTTAAGCGCCTTGTTGGCACGGGCGATGGCCTCCTCGAACATCGGATCGTGTGCGCTGTCACCTGCCAGGGCTTTCAGCACGTCCTCCACCTGCACCTCGAGCATGACATTCATACCGCCCTTCAGGTCGAGACCCAAGTTGATCTCCTTCTCCTTGACCTCCTTGTAGGTGAATGAAATGAATCCGAGATCATAAACGGGCCTGTTCTGCACGGAGTCCAGGTAATAGATCTCCGCCGCCTGACGGAGCGAATCCGACTCCGAAACTTTCGCGGCATACTCGGCCGCCTTTTTCTCCACGCTTCTCGCTTTCAGTGAGAAGGAGAGCTGGTAGATACAAGCAATCGCCAGCAGGATTGCAAGTAACTTGATTACGCCTTTACTTTGCATTGGGTATAAATTAGTTTGTTATAATTTGTTTGTTTCTTTTCCGTTACCCGAAACGGGATTTCAGAAATCCCAATAAACGCACAAAAATAGAAAAAATTGCGGGAAACAAAAAAGGAATAGACAAAAAAACGCTGGAAACCATCCGATTTCACCGTTGAAACCGAAAATCGAAGGAGTGCGATTTCATTTCCGGGCGGCACCCCGACAGCAAAGACCGCACACCGGACGCGCGGGAAAACACCGAAGGAGTCCGACCGTCCCGACCGGCAACAAGGGCGCTGAAAAGCGGTATCGAAGCACCTGTTCCCCGAAACCGCAGCCCGCAATCCGCCCTACAGACAAAAAAGCCAGGGCCGACATACTGCCGACCCTGGCTCTTCTACCGGAAAGTCCGCAAACCGAACCTTCCCTCCAACTTTTTATTTAACCTCTTCGAACTCTACATCTTCGGGCTGATTGGATCCACCCTGCTGCTGACCGTTCGTACCGGCTCCTGCATCGGCATGGGGAGCACCCTGCTGGGCACCGCCCTGCTGCTGTTGCGCGGCATAGATATCCTGCGAAGCAGCCTGCCATGCTGCATTGAGCTCGGCCAAAGCCGTATCGATAGCGGCTACGTCAGCGTTCTTATGCGCTTCCTTCAACTTGCCCAGCGCCGTTTCGATGGCAGCCTTCTTGTCGGCCGGCAACTTGTCGCCGTACTCTTTGAGCTGTTTCTCGGTAGCGAAGATGTTCGAATCGGCGGCGTTGATCTTGTCGATACGCTCCTTCTCCTCTTTGTCCTTCGCCTCGTTAGCCTTGGCTTCGTCGCGCATACGCTGGATCTCCTGCTCGGTAAGACCCGACGAAGCCTCGATGCGGATCTTCTGCTCCTTACCCGTACCCTTATCTTTAGCCGATACGTTCAGGATGCCGTTGGCGTCGATATCGAAGGTCACCTCGATCTGCGGCACACCGCGCGGAGCGGCCGGAATACCGTCCAGGTGGAAGCGGCCGATCGACTTGTTGTCGCGGGCCAGCGGACGCTCGCCCTGGCAGACGTTGATCTCCACCGAAGGCTGGTTGTCGGCCGCCGTCGAGAAGACCTCGCTCTTACGGGTCGGGATCGTCGTATTGGCCTCGATCAGCTTGGTCATCACACCGCCCAGGGTTTCGATACCCAGCGACAGCGGAGTGACATCCAGCAGCAGCACGTCCTTCACCTCACCGGTCAGGACACCGCCCTGGATCGCAGCGCCGATGGCAACGACTTCGTCGGGGTTCACTCCCTTGCTGGGCACCTTACCGAAGAAATCCTCGACGACCTTCTGGATCGCGGGAATACGGGTCGAACCGCCCACGAGGATCACCTCGTCGATCTGCTTGGCATCGAGCCCGGCATCACGCAGAGCTACCTTGCAAGGCTCGATGGTCTTGTGGATCAGGTGATCGCACAACTGCTCGAATTTGGCACGCGTAAGCGTCATAACCAGGTGCTGCGGAATACCGTCGATCGGCATGATGTACGGAAGGTTGATCTCCGTAGTAGTCGAGGACGACAGTTCGATCTTCGCCTTCTCGGCAGCTTCCTTCAGACGCTGCATGGCCATCGGGTCCTTGCGCAGATCCACGTTGTGCTCGGCTTTGAATGCCTCGGCCATATAATCGATCAGCACATGGTCGAAATCATCGCCGCCCAGGTGCGTATCGCCGTTGGTCGATTTCACTTCGAACACGCCGTCGCCCAGCTCCAGGATCGAAATATCGAACGTACCGCCGCCCAGGTCGAAGACAGCGACTTTCATGTCATTGCCTTTTTTATCCAAACCGTAAGCCAATGCAGCGGCCGTCGGCTCGTTGATGATACGACGCACTTTCAGTCCCGCAATCTCACCGGCCTCCTTCGTGGCCTGACGCTGCGAGTCGGAGAAATAGGCCGGAACGGTAATCACCGCTTCCGAAACCTCCTGCCCCAGGTAATCCTCGGCCGTCTTTTTCATCTTTTGAAGAATGATCGCCGAAATCTCCTGCGGCGTGTACTGCCGTCCGTCGATATCCACACGCGGCGTATTGTTGTCGCCGCGTACTACCTTATAAGGAGCACGCTCGATCTCCGACTGTACCTGATCGTAGGTCTCGCCCATGAAACGTTTGATCGAGAAAATCGTACGTTTAGGATTAGTAATTGCCTGACGTTTAGCCGGATCTCCCACTTTACGTTCTCCATTGTCGGTGAATGCGACGATCGAAGGAGTCGTACGATGCCCTTCGGAATTAGGAATTACGATGGGTTCGTTACCTTCCATCACTGCGACACAAGAGTTCGTCGTGCCCAAGTCAATACCAATAATCTTTGCCATAATATCGTTGATTTATAGTTTAATAATTTCTTTTTCAATTCCGCTTTCCCGGCTCTGTCACTGCCTTGCGGACGATGGGTAGTGAACAAAGGTTGTACCAAATGTTTTTTTCGCACCATCCGGCTTTTTCAAAGAATAAAATCTGACAAAACCGCCGGGAAGCCTGACATCCTGACTGCCACAATGACAGCCGCCAACTGTCTTTCAACTGCCGTTGTCATTCCGCAACGGACTTGAAAACGCCGACTCCCGGAGCGACACGGGACTGAATCAGCAATAAAAACCCCGGCTTCTAACAAGCCGGGGAGCATTAATCGGGAATCCCGATCCTATTTTTCGTTCAAAATACGCATTGCCGCATCCAGAATCGTCGTGTCGTCCAGCGTCACAACACCGCCGTCCGGTCCCTGTTCGATATGAATGCCTACGCCTTCTTTCGCCTCGGGGTGCCGTCCGCCGAAATAATTACGAACCGAATCGACCGAGATTCCCAATTCGTCTGCAATCCGTTGCGAGCTGCCGCTGGGCAGTCTGTCCTTGATACGACGCAACTCATTAAATGTGATAATCATACTGCTAATTATTTAGGTTGAATTTATTTTTCGTCTTCTCCGCTTCCGACAAAGTCCGACCCTGTTCGGCACCCATTTGTCGGCAGACCGGAGATGGCCTCTTTTTCTTTCCTCTAAATTAAATCCTTTTCCGATAATTTCAAAATTTTCCGGAACAAAAAGTTGAAAAAATCGTCAATTACACCCAATTTACCGACAGAATCCGTCTTACAATCGAAATGTTCCAAATCCAATGCCGGGAATGAGTCGGGAATGAAAAGCCCCGCAGCCCAAAGAATAAAAACCGAAGCCGCCCGCAGGAATCCTGCAGACGGCCAGAAAACAAAACCGGCAACGGACTATTGAGCCGGCTCGATATAAAATTCGATCAACAGCGGCGTATAGGGCAAAACCTCGGTGATCGTCGTACTGGTCGATGTGGAGTTGTCTACATAGTAAGGATTATAGACCGAACCGCCGTAAAGACCGTTCATATAGCTGCCATAATAATCGTCGTAATAGTTGCCCATGTAATTATTACCGTAGTAATTGTTCATCATGCCGTAATAATTCATCATAGCGTACGTAGCGGCGTAATTCGTAGAAGAACTGGTCTGGGTTGTCCCGGTAATGCCGACCACACCGTACGCATTGCTCGAAACGGTCAGCAAAGCGCCCCAGCTTCCGTAGCGGAAGTGCGGCAAGGCGTAATACCAGGCCAGAATCTGTTTGTCCTTATTCAGCGAAGGGGTGTAGCTCATGTACGTACCGGTGGATTCCACCTCGCCGTAAACGATTCGTTTCACCTCGTCGATATTGGTACTCTGTACGAACCCGTCCAGGAATCGGGCGATGTACCAGACCCGGACATTCTTCTCGGGATCGATCAGTTCGCCCGGTTCGTCCGTACCGAAGCGCTCGACCAAAGCTTTGTTAATCTTACGATCGATCTCGTCCGCCTTCTGCTGCGATCCCACATAAACATTCGAATAGGTGAAAAGTCCGGTCGCATCGTCCGCAGGATTGAAACTCTCGTTCACATAGATTTGAGGCGCCTCCGACGTGGCGATTTTCCAACGATACGACGGGGCCGGCTCTCCGGCTTTGACCGAAGCCGTTTCGGAATCGTCGTCCTGCGGAGGAACCGTCGGGTCCAGTCCGCCGTTCGCCGCCGCAAAATCATCGACCGCGACGCTCTCCGTTTCAATCGGCTGACTCGATCTTCCGACCAGCTTGATCCGGGCGATCATCGGGTGGTTGGCACTCAATGCATACTGCCCCTCGTAACCTCCGTCGCCATTGGCTTCGGTGGATATGATCGTCGCAGGCATATACAGCACGACCTCGGCCCCCACGCGCAATTCGACCTCACGGGGAAATCCCTTCTGCGCGGCATACGTTTCACCCAGCTTCAACGGGTTCCGCATAGCCAGATAAGTCCCCTCCTTGAAAGTTCCGCTCGCCAGCTCACCGTAGAACTGATAGTAAGGAACGTAATGTGTATAAGGAGTAAAAGTTCCCTGCTGAAGCGCATAAACGGAATCCCGGGCCACACTGATATTCCCCTGCAAATCCCGCCCCGTGATATCGTACCACACCCAGCTCTCCGTCTCCAGAATCGCACTGTCCGCCAGATCGCCCAGCGAAACGACATCCACGTAATACTCCCCTTCCTCCTGGTAATTCTCCAGCAGATCGGGACGATTCTGCGTCATCCAGGCTTTCAGAGCTTTGTTCTGGGTATTCCCCGGATAAGCATTGTCAGGCTCCTCAGCGCAGGAGCAGAGCGTCGTCAGACCGAAAAGGAGTATCGCAGGCAACCAACGTCCCATACTATTCATTGTTTTCTTATTTACGAACCGAATCAATCGTATAAAAAACGGCGATCGGACTCTGCTCCGGAATGAAATTGATCAGCGCATCGCCGTAAGCCATATTGTATGTCATATATACTTCGACCGTATCTTTCTCGCGGCAGCCCGGCAGCGACAATTCGACCCCTTCGACGAAAGAGCCGCCGCCGACACGGACGGGACGGGGTTCGAAACTCCAGTATTTCGTATCGAGTCCCTGCTCCTGAAGTTTTTCGGCCCACTTTCTGTCATTGGTGTAGATCGGCATCGTACTCGCAGTGATTGCCCGATTCTCGAACAGATAGACCCAGAAAACAAGATCCACCTCATCGCCGATCTCCGCTTCAGGACGCGTCTGACGTTCCGAATCGTAATAATGGTAAATATATCGATACGACCAGCGCCCGAACGTGGAGTAAAAATCGAGATCTTCATCCGAACTCATAGCCTCCTGCTCGGTCACCAGACGAGGCTGGTGGCTACCGGAAAGGAAACTCTCGAACTGCTGCTGCTGTTCGGGAAGAACCTTGTCATCCTCGCCGCAGCCGGTGACAACCAACAGCGCAGCAAGCAAAATATGGAAACGGATTTTCGACATACAATCGCGCAAATTTAACAAATCCTGCGGGACTTGCAAAATTTACCGGGCTTCATTCTTCGTTTTCCCGACCGACATCGCTCGGACAGTCCCGAAGTCCGGAAACCCGGAATCATTCGCATCGCGTCCCCGGCCCGGCAACTCCACACACCGAAGCCCGCCTCGCCCGCCGGTGCTCTTCTTAACAATACGGCAGACCGGGCGATTTTAGTATTCGTACAGGGATAAAAAACGACGATTACACCCCGAACGTATCGCGGCTCGGCTATACACTGCATCGCTTACGGCGGCGATACCACGCCCACACACCCCGCGAACCGTGATTGCAAATCCGCTGCAGCGACTGCGAGGCCGGATACTGCCAACGCAGACGCCGCAGTCAGGCCACCCCCCGAAAAACAATGTTTCCCTCTCTGGCAAAGAAACCCGACGGTCCGGCGGCCGGTTTTCCTGCGCTCCCGACACAGAACCGGAGTTGCACACGAAAGCCCGCGTCACGACAAAACGATATGGAGTCCGACCTTCCGAATGTTCGGACCATCCGAAACGTCCGGAAACGAACCGAACAAAAAAATCGACTGCCGGAGCGAAAGAATCGCTCCGGCAGCTCCAATAACTTTACAAAACAAAATCAGACTCTACGCTGTCCGTCCTGAAGCCACTCCCTGCGATGCCTCTTAACGGCACATACGACCAGGGTTATGATGACCGATAAAACAACAAGACCAAACATAAGGCCGACAAAGCCTGCAAATCCTTCCATTTTTACGATAAACATTTTGGGGGTTCGTTTACTCTTTTCGGCGCAAAACTAATATAAAAAAATTTCCCCCCCCCAAATATTTTAAGAAAAATATAAAAAAAAGTTTCAAAAATATTAAATCGACAAAAACAAGAAGGCCGTTACAAAAACGTAATAATTAATCGGGAACGTAGCGCCCCACGCCCCTTTCGAGAAGGATATTTAGGGAAAGGTCCGCGTTACAGACGCAGACACATACCGCGAATAAGCGACCCTCGGATTCGATGCTGCAACCGTCAAAAAAAGATACATCGAAAGATATGAGTAACCTGCGAAATAGAAATGTACGATTATATGCTACAATCGTTTAAGGGACATACGGACCAGATCCTCCACCGAAGCTCCGGGATTTTCCCGAGCAACGATTTTTACGACTTTATCCGCCGCCGCTTTCCCGAACCCGAGCATGACCAGCGCCGCAAGCGCCTCCTCGTAATCCCCGCCGGCGACAGGGGCTGTAACAGTATCCCCCGTCAGTCCCAGGCCGGCCATCTTGCCGCTCAACTCGACGATGATCTTCTGCGCCGTTTTCAGCCCCAATCCCTTGACATTTTTGAGAAGGACGGCGTTTTCGATAGCGATGATCCCCTGCAACTCCCTCGGCGAATAGGTCGAGAGAATCATCCGGGCGGTATTGCCGCCTACGCCGGAGACACTTATCAGGTGGCGGAACAGTTCCCGTTCGGCCTTCGACGCGAAGCCGTAAAGCAACTGGGCGTCTTCCCGAACCACGTAATGAACGAACAGTTTCACTCGGTCGGAGTGCTCGATTTCGGAATATGTCTGCAATGATATCTGAAGAAAGTACCCCACTCCGCCGACATCCAACACGGCATGGGTGGGAGCGAGTTCGGAAATGGTACCGGAGAGATATTCGTACATGAATTTCTAATTTTGAATGTGGCTTGACAAAAGTAAAGATTTTTTTCTACCTTTGCCTTTCAAAGCGATATTTTTAACCAAAACAACGGATAACACATGAAAAAACTCTTCTTCGCGGCATTGATCGCCCTGGCAGGATTTACCGCCTGCGGCACCAAAAACGTCGAAACGGCAGCTACCGAAGCAACCGAGCAACGGGAAGTGGGCGGCGGTGACATCGCATACGTGCAGGTCGAAGCCGTGCTCGCGCAGTCCGATCTTTACAATGCAGAAGGCATCGCCCTGAAAGACAAGACCGAAAAGGCACAGAAGAGCTGGGCACAGAAGGAGCAGAACTTCCAGTACGAAGTAGCCCAGCTCCAGGAAAAATACCAAAAAGGGCTTATCACCACCAACGACGCGCAATCCACACAGGAGAACATCGAGCGCCGCATAGCTTCGTACCAGGCTGCGGCACAGAAGGAAGCCAAAGCGCTCGACGAAGAGAATTTCGTCTTCTCGAACCGGGCTCAGGACCTGCTGCACCGCGCCATCGAGAACCTCAATGCCGATGGTCGTTACAAACTCATCGTCAATGCCAATGCCCTGCTCGACGCCGATTCGACGCTCGACATCACGCCCGCCGTACTTCAGGAGGTGAATCGTCTTTATGCCTTGGAAAAGAAAGACAAGGACAAGAAATAGAAGAGCGCTCCGCTCACCCGGGGTCCGTACCCCGACAAAAAAGTAACGGCTTTGTTTCAGAGTCGTTACTTTTTTTCGTAATTTTGCCTCTAATTAACGAACGTGATTATATGCTTTTAGTACCCCTCCTGGGCGCAACGACCCATTTCCCATCAAGAAGAAGATTTAGGGATAGAGCGGAGTACAAACGCGGACACGGATCGCGGACGAACGATTCTCGGATACGATGCCGCGACCGTCGGACAGCGACACATTGAAAGATATAATTGCCTTAACGAAATACACCATGGGATTTGTTCCGTTCACATTCATCGATTTCATAGATATCATCCTGGTAGCGGCGATCATGTTCTGGATCTACCGCGCTACCCGGGGAACAAACGCCCCCTACATCATCTCCGGGATCATCATGATCTACCTGATGTGGGTTGTCGTACGCACGCTCAACATGGAGCTGCTCTCCAACATCCTGGGGCAGTTCGTCAGCGTCGGCGTCATCGCCCTTATCATCGTCTTCCAGCCCGAAATCAGGCGGTTTTTGCAGATGATCGGCATGCGCCAGAAACGGTTCAACTTCATCGCCCGCATCTTCAACCGAAACGACAATACATCGGTAACGATCATCGCACCGATCGTCCAAGCCTGCCGGGAGATGTCCGCCCACAAAACGGGAGCGCTCATCGTGATCGGCCGCCAGAGCGACCTACGGCTCATCACCGAAGGCGGTATCGCCATCGATGCCAAAATCTCGACGCCGCTTCTCGAAAATATCTTCTTCAAGAACGCACCGCTGCACGACGGCGCCGTCGTCATCGAAGGCGACCGCATCGTCGCAGCCAAATGCATCCTCCCCGTAACGCAGAGCGACGTTCCCAAATCCTACGGTACGCGTCACCGGGCCGCGATCGGCATGAGCGAAATTTCGGACGCGATCATTCTGGTCGTTTCCGAAGAAACCGGCGGCATCTCGATCGCACACGGCGGTACGATCCACCGCGACATCGCTCCCGATCAACTGGCCAATCTATTACAACGTCATTTCGGAGCCAACCGGCAAAAAGGCCGTCACGCGACGATGGGTAGTTAGACACTCTTCACATCACCATACCATGCTGCTCCCCTCCCCGACGGACCGTCTTATTCTGCGCTGTTGGCAGGATGAAGATTTTCCCGCATTCGCCCGGATGAACGCCGATTCCCGGATGATGGAGTATTTTCCCGCTCCGCTCTCCCTCCCGGAATCCGCCGCCTTCTTCGACCGCATCCGCCGGGAATTCGAAACGGAAGGGTTCGGACTCTACGCCCTCGAACGTCGCACGGACGGAGAGCTGCTGGGTTATACGAGACTTCACCGGGTCACGTTCGACGGACCGTTGTACGGCCGGGTGGAAATCGGCTGGCGACTGCGCCCCGAAATGTGGGGCAACGGGTATGCCACGGAAGCGGCCCGAAGCTGTTTTCATTACGCCAGCCTGTCGAAAATGGAATCCATTATCTCTTTCACCGCCTTGAGCAATCTGCGCTCACAACGGGTCATGCAACGGCTCGGTATGACACGATTACAGGAATTCGACCACCCCGCACTACCGACGGGACATCCTCTGCAACGGCACGTCCTGTACATGATCCGGACGAGCGGATACGCAGAAACAGAACCGGAAACCCGGCCGGAAAACCTTCGATAAAACTCACGACGCCCCTCTAATCTGCGAGCCGCCGCCGACAAAATTTCCCGGCAGCGGCACGCCCTACAATACCCGAAAACGTTAGACCAAGGACCGGAGCACCGCACGGGGAACCTTCGAATATTCCAACAACTGTCGTCACCGAATATTCCATCGGTCAAGATCGCAAACGGGTCCCTGTCCCGGCCTCCCGGCCCAAACTATGAACCGGAACCTTATCGAAAATTCGACCGTGCGAACAGCCCTTCGTATCCGAATCTTGTCCTCCCGCCTAAAAACCGGCCCGGCCGAAGTTCTGGCCTTATGGCCAACCAGACCGTTCGAAGCTGCATAAAAAAAGGCCGTGGAAAAATCCACAGCCTTTCATATCGGAATGAATCGCCCGCTTATTCGGCAGGAGCAGCGGCCGGCGCAGGCTGCTGATCGGAAGCCGGAAGTTCCGCCTGCGGAACCGCAGGAGCGGGATCTTCGACGATCATCTTCTCCATCAGCGCATTGGCATCTTTCTCGAGTTCCACGTTGCTGCGAGCCACCAGACCGCGATCCATAGCCAGCGTAGCCAACAGACTCAACACGACGATCACGACGGCCATCGTCCACGTAAATTTCTCCAGGAAATCCGAAGTCTGGCGAACGCCCATCACCTGGTTCGAAGCACCGAAATTGGCAGCCATGCCGCTTTTGGGATTCTGAACGAGTACAGCCAGAATGATGAGAATACTTGCAACCAGAATCAGAATGATACAAAGAGTGTATAACATGTTCCTATCGTTTTAATTATTTATTTGCGATTTTGTCAATAAGCGACGCAAAGTAAACACTTTTTTCCGGATTTAACAAACTTAATTTGCGATAAATGGCGATTGCTTCGTCGCAAAGCCCCTGGGCCAGGTAGATTTCCGCCAGATCCTCCGTAACGAGGTCGTCGTCACCGCTCAATTCGGCCTCGGTGCGGACCTCTTCAACGACTTCGCCCTCCTCGGCCACGATCCGATGCCCCCCCTCCTTCAGGAAACGGTCGATCAGGTCGGCAGGCGAAAGCGCACAAAGCGCCTCCCGATCGACCGTGAACCGTCCGAGCGGCAGCAGACGCGACACCGCCGCGATCGACACCCGACGGTCGGAACGCCCGGTTTGAAGCACGCGCAGGATACGGGCGGGAGTAAACCACTCGTAACGCCCGACGAGCGCATCGAGCTGCGCTTCATCGACCGGGCCTACCGTGCCTCCGGACATCGTATATTCCTTGAAATCTGCCATCCGCTACCAGTTTGCCGCCGATGCCTGGAAAATGTCCGTCACCAGTTTATCGACGATTTGGGGGATCAGTTCGCCCTCGATTTCATTCAGCAGTTTCGAAGAATCGAAATCCTCGAACGCCGAAAACGTCTTTTTCCACGACATGCTCTCGTCCACCGCATTGGTGAAGCGCACATTGACGGTAATGGTCAATCGGTTCAACAGGGCCGTTTCGGACGAACCCGAAACCGAAGCCGTCGTCGAAGTATAACCGGTGATCTCGCCTTCGAAAGCGAAATCGCCGCCTTCGTCCACCTGCGTCAAACGCGTCTGGCGCGTAAACTTGTCCCGCAAGGCATCCGTCAGCGTCGAGCTCAGGATCGGAGCCACCATCGGGGCGTTGTTCGGGAAGTAGGCCACACTGAAGGTCTTGGCATCGGGCGGAATCGAAGCGCCCGACAACGAATAGTTCACCTTGTACCCGCAACCGGCCAGCAAGAGGCCCGCTGCGACGACGATCGCATATTTGAGTACAGCTTTCATTCGATTATAAACGATATTTTTCAGGAGTTCTCGTCGATGCCGAGCTCCTTGATTTTACGGTAAAGAGTTCTCTCCGACATAAACAGCTCGGCAGCGGCTTCCCGGCGGCGGCCGTTGTTGCGCCGCAGGGCCCGAAGGATCTGCTCCCGCAGCACATCGGCTTTGGTCAGTTCCCGCGAAGGCTGTTCATCGACCACCTCCTCGCTCTCCGTATAGTCCGGAGAAGCAATGCTGTGGGCGGAAGCCGGCAACAACCCCGCCAGGTCTTTGGTCGGCTCGGCAGGACGCTCGGCACGCTGCATCAGCTCGGTAAGCATCCGCTTCAGGTCATTGACGTCGGCCCGCAGGTCGAAAAGCACTTTGTAAAGCAACTCCCGTTCGAAAGACACGCCGTCGCCCGGACCGCTATGCAAGGCCGTACTCATCGACGTAGATGCTCCGCTTTGAGATTGTGCGGGCAGGTACTTCGTCAGGATGGCAGGCGTAATGAGCCGCGCCTCCTCGATGGCCGAAATCTGTTCGGCGACATTTTTCAACTGACGGATATTGCCCCGCCAATAGTAATTCTCCAGCATCTGCCGGGCCTCGGGGTCCAGAGAAATAGCCGGCATACGGTACTGGGCCGCTACATCGGCCGCGAACTTGCGGAAAAGCAAGAAAATATCCTCCTTCCGTTCCCGCAGAGGAGGCACCTGGATCGGCACCGTATTGAGCCGGTAATAGAGATCCTCGCGGAAACGCCCCGCCTGGATCGCATCCTGCAAATTCGTATTCGTCGCCGCCACCACGCGCACGTTGGTCTTCTGCACCTTGGCCGAACCGACGCGGATGAACTCGCCGGTCTGCAACACACGCAACAACCGCACCTGGGTCGAATGAGGCAGCTCGGCCACCTCGTCCAGAAAGATCGTCCCGCCGTCCGCCTCCTCGAAATAACCCTTGCGGGCTTCGACTGCTCCGGTGAAGGCCCCCTTCTCGTGTCCGAACAATTCGGAATCGATCGTTCCTTCGGGAATGGCGCCGCAGTTCACGGCGATATATTTATTGTGTTTACGTGCCGAATAGGCATGGATCACCTGCGGGAAAAACTCCTTGCCGACGCCGCTTTCACCCGTAACGAGTACCGAAAGATCGGTCGGCGCCACACGCAGGGCAACCTCCAGCGCACGGTTGAGCGCCTCGGAGTTACCGATGATCCCGAAACGGTTTTTTATGGATGTCAGATCTGTCATTCCTACTCTATCAATCCTGTTTTACAGCCAATACAGGCAAACTATTCCTGAGTCGTATCCGGAACGGACTCCACACCCCCGTCCGTTCCGGCAGCCACGGGCTCCGGCACGGCAGGTGCGAGTTGTTCGAGGTATTCGCGCTCCAGACGCTCGATCTTCGCCCGGCGTAGATAACCGTAAACGATGACGCCTACGGCCAACACAGCGACCACGATGGCGATGACCATAAATTTATCGATCCTCCGGCGGGGCTTGGAACCCACATAGGTATATCCCTCGGTGGTTTTAAGCGGTTTGCCGTATTGCAATCCCTTTACATAAGGTGCGGGTTTGCGCTTGGCAGAAACGGAAATCCGAGGTTCGGAAATACCGCCGTCGATTACAGGAGAAGCCTTCGCTTCGGAACGGGATCGCACACGGGGTGCAACGGACTCCGCAGACGCAGCGACGGAAGCGGGATGAAGAGCTGCGGCCGAGGAAATTTTATTTCCTTCCTCCGGAGCCGATTCCCCGACAACAGGTCCCGCAGCAGCTACAGGCGTAGCCAGAACCGCCTGAAAGACGATTGCACCGCCCGGTGAAAGGGTCAGACGACCGAAGCCCTCGATTGCATAGGCCCCCTCATGCTCGAGGGCATGACGCACTTCAAACACGAAGCGGTCGATCGCACCGGCAGCCTCCAGATCGTTCATTCCACCCTGCTGCACCAGCAACCCGCGCAAGATGCCGTCGTCGCGCTTAAGCAACTCCGAAAAGACCACACCGCCTTCGGGAACCTTCACGACAAAAGTTCCCAGTTGCGGCACGACCAGCCTCCTGTGCTGGGTCAGGTAATTCGTTATGATTCCAGTCAACACCGTTCTGTCCCGATTAAAATTCGACCCAAAAATACAATTTTCATCGGACAAAAACGAAAAAATTCACCTGTTTTTTCAAAATATACGGATAAACCATTGCCGATCTCGAAAATAATTACCTACTTTGCATCCCAAAATAAAAAACAATCCGCACGAGCTACTTTACTCCGGAATTTACAATGTAGCTCGCTCGGATTATACCGCAAAAAAACACAAACGAGCCATGAAAGACAAGTACATCGACCTGATCGAACAGACGTTCGATTTCCCGCAGGATGAATTTACCGTCGAGGACAACGAATTGAACTTCCACGACATTCCCCTGATGGAATTAATCAAGCAGTACGGCACTCCGCTCAAGATAACCTACCTGCCGAAGATCTCCCAGCAGATCAATCGGGCCAAGCGCATGTTCAACGTAGCGATGGCGAAGGTCGATTACAAGGGTACATACAACTACTGCTACTGTACCAAGTCGAGTCACTTCTCGTTCGTGCTGGAAGAGGCGATGAAAAACGACATTCATCTCGAAACCTCCTCGGCTTACGACATTCACATCATCAACGCCCTGTACGACAGCGGCGTGATCGACAAGGACCGCTATATCATCTGCAACGGCTTCAAACGTCCGCAATACGTCGAAAATATCGCCCAGTTGATCAACGACGGGTTCGAAAACACGATCCCCGTGATCGACAACAAGGAAGAGATCGACCTCTACGACGATGCCATTACCAAAAAATGCAAAATCGGCATCCGGATCGCCAGCGAGGAGGAGCCCAAATTCGAGTTCTACACCTCGCGCCTGGGGATCCGCTACAACGACATCATCAACTTCTACAAAACCAAGATCCAGAAAAACAAGAAGTTCAAGCTCAAAATGCTGCACTTCTTCATCAATACCGGTATCAAGGACACGGCCTACTACTGGAACGAACTGTCGAAATGCCTGAACATCTACTGCGAATTGAAGGCCATTTGCCCCGATCTGGACAGCCTCAACATCGGAGGCGGCTTTCCGATCAAAAACTCGCTCGACTTCTCGTACGACTACGAGTACCTGACCGAAGAGATCATCGCGCAGATCAAGAACATCTGTACCCGCAACGGAATCGACGAACCGCACATATTCACTGAATTCGGATCGTTTACCGTCGGCGAAAGCGGCGCGACCCTCTACTCGATCGTCAATCAGAAACAGCAGAACGACCGCGAGAACTGGTACATGATCGACAGCTCCTTCATCACGACTTTGCCCGATACGTGGGGCATCAACCAGCGCTACATCATGCTGGCGATCAACAACTGGGACAAAGAATACCAGCGTGTGCTGCTGGGCGGCCTGACCTGCGACAGCGAAGATTTCTACAACTCGGAATCGCACATCAACGCGATCTTCCTGCCCAAGCTCGAACCGGGGAATCCGCAATATATCGGCTTCTTCCATACGGGAGCCTATCAGGAGTCGATCGGCGGCTTCGGCGGCATCCAGCACTGTCTGATTCCGGCCCCCAAACACGTCATCATCGACCGGGACAAGGACGACAACGAATACTACACCCGCCTGTTCGCCAAAGAACAGTCCTACCGCTCGATGCTCCGCATCCTGGGATATTGACGGAAACGGATTCTCGGACAGAAGATTCCGAGTACATGCTCCGAATACGAAAAATTCATCATTTCCGAAGAAACCCATGAAACAAAAGAAAAAATTTATTCTGATAACGCTTTCAGTAATAACCATATTATTGTTGCTGGGATTTGGGACCACGAGATGTTATCTTTCGTCTAAATATAAAAAAATAGCGGAACGTATGAGATCTGATTATAAAGCGGCTCCAAACCAGCAGCAGCTTCCTCTTTCATTTTACCTAACGTTCGGTTATTTTCCTCGCTCGATGGACGAAGCCCTCGATTTCTATCATCGGGAGATTCAACCGGATGAGTCTAAAGAGACTCTCAGAGCACAACAGGTATTGCAAGATCCGTTTTCAAGAGATAGTTGTGAAATACAATACGTCCCCCTTTATGATTACGAAACAAAGAAACCTGTATCCTTCATTCTATTGAGTGCTGGTGTCGATGGCAAGATGGATAACAAAATAACACCGAGCGATACCCTGTATCTGAATAACTGGTGGGCAAAACTCGATGTATATAATTACGAAGAAGCTGTTTTGCTGCAAGACTATTGGATTAAATGGGAAGATCTGTGTCGTGCATATGGAGAAGATATAGAAACACTCCTAAAATATAACCCGCCTTATCCCGAACTTGCATTACATTTTACCATGAGAAACTATCTGTGGGGAAAGAAAGATTGGATCATACAATTGGGACTCTTAGAGTAATATCTCCAGCATTTCCTTCAAATAAGAGCAACCCCTGCAACCAATATGGTTGCAGGGGTTGCTCTTCCGCAGAACCCGAATTCCGCTCCTTTCAGATTTTCATTAGGTTATCATAATATAACTATTCCCGGCGACCGTTCGCATCACGCCCCCGTCCCGAAACACGTCATCATCGACCGGGACAAGGACGACAACGAATACTACACCCGTCTGTTCGCCAAAGAACAGTCCTACCGCTCGATGCTCCGTATCTTGGGTATTGACGGAAACGGATTCTCGGACCGAAAATTCCGGAATGTACGACACCGATACGAAAGCACCGGCTTCCTAAAGGGAAGCCGGTGCTATTTTAATGCCGGTTCTAATACAACCCCGTAAGCGGACCCAACTGCACGATCCAATCTTTCTTTCCCCACAGGTAATCCGTCATCCTGAACCGAGGAATATCGGGATAAGGAGGATAATAATCAAGGGATTCAACCTCACCGAATACGTTCGATGTTTCATCCCATCTCTCACAAAAATCCTGCAAGAGAATTGCCTCTTCATAATTATACACGTCGAGCTTTGCCCACCAGTTATTCAGGTACAGGGTATCGCTCGGTGCTATTTCGTTATCCATCTTGCCATCGACACCGGCACTTAAAAAAATGAAGGATACCGGAACCTTTTTATAATAATCATAAAGAGGAATATACAAAAACTCACCTCCGTCCCTGGCAAACGGATCCGTCAGAAATTGCTGGGCTCTTAAATCTTTTTTCGCCATATTAGGCCAATAAGTTTGCTGATAAAAATCGACGGCTTCATCCATCGAACGGGGATAATACCCGAATGAATTATAATACTCTAATGGCAGTCGTTGATAAGTCGGCCACATAAAGTAATCCCTAATACTTTCTGCCGTCTCGACATACTTGCCACTCAAATAACGCCACAACACCAAACTGCTCAAAGACAGGATAACTACCAATGACAAAATTGTCAAGATCAATCTTTTTCGTTTCATTTCGAAAGAAAATCAAATCCGGTTGAAATACAAAAATCGTAATTTCAAATTTTTTCGCAGTTCTTTATTTCGATACGAATTCGTTCACCTCACTCCGTACAGATTATCACCCACCTTCGCTTTTACCTTTCGACCAACAATCGGTTACCATTTCAAAAACCGCCATGTACTTTCTCATCATACAATGCAACCATTCGGGCATCGGAGAAGTATCCGATTTTATCTTCAGGAAATTCTTTTTTTAATCGACGAGCAATACGGATTCCTTCCTCGTCCAGTTCGACCACTTTATCCCGATCGGGGAATCCCTTTATGAACTCCTTCCAATATTGCTCCAGCCACACATCGATCCGTTTCGAAAGATCCGGACTTATGCCGACTTCATCGTGCTCCAAGTAACCTCCATTGGCCGCATCCCGAATGCCCGTTCCATCGAAGTATCCATCCACCGTTAAATACCGCATAACAAACAAATAAAATAATCGGCAACCGCAAGACTTCCCATCAGGAAACGCGCTACGATTCGGATTAAACAAAGATAGCGAAAGCCGAAAAGAAAACGGGAGCTTGCTCACAGTTTTCCAGGTGCATTCTACCTTCTACAAAGCTAGGAAATAAATTGAAAAACTCGCCTGGTGCCATCGGCAAAAGATCAATTACCCAGGTCGGCTTCGGAAATCATATTATTCAGCAGAGCATAGACCGTGAGACCGGCGATGGTCTTGATGCCCGTCTTGCGGGTGATGTTCTTGCGGTGGGAAATAACCGTATGGATCGATATGAAATACTGGTCGGCGATCTCCCGGTTAGTCAGGCCCCGGGCGACGGCAACGAGGATCTCGCGCTCGCGCTCCGAAAGCTCATAGCCTTCAGGCTGTGCCGTCGTACGCGTCTGCTCGAGAGCCTGCCGAAGTTTGTGATGCACCCGTCCCGGTGAGTCGTAAAGATTGATTACTCCGTCGAACTCGTGCAGCAGCTCATCGTCCACAGCTCCGTGACAGAGAGCGATAATCGGAACGTCCTGCAACATCGGAAAGGCGTTTCGTATCGGAGTGCGGCGCATCACGGGAAACAGCGCGGGATTGATCAGCACCAGGTCGGGTCCCGTCGTCGCCACCCGTTCGAAACAGGTCGCCGGGTCGCCGGTAGTCTCGGCATCGAGGGCCCTGAATTCGGAAAAACCGTCCAACAATGTCCGAATACCGGCCCCCACGATTGCGGAAGGCTCGATAATCAACACTTTATAAATACGACCGTTATCCATTTTTCTCCAATTTTTCGACCAACGGAATCAAGATCTGATTCTCGATGACGGTATGTCGGCTGAGGTCCTCCTCGAAGCGGAAAATATCGGAGAGCACTTCGTAGCGCAGCTTGGCGGAACAATTTTCAGGAAGGTACTTGATAATGATATTCTTCAGATCGCACAGCTTCCCGTCGATATCGCTATGATTATCTTCGAAACAGAGGATATTGTAACCGTCCACCCGACGTTTTTCGAGCAGAGCCTGCACGTAAGGAAACACGGTTCGCTCCTCGTAATCGAAATGATTATCCACTTCCCGGCGGTAATCGGCGAAAAACGTACTCAAGATTTTACTGTGTACTCCGTCGCAAGTCGCTGTCATCGCGGCCATCTTCGCATCCAGATGCGGAAGAGTAACCTCCAGATAATACAGATGCGAAGTATGCAGGTAATCGAGGACACCGCCCAAATCGTCCGAAGTCAGTTGCTCATAAGGCAGAACCGGGACCTCCGACGAATAAATTCGGCAAATCATCAGAAAAAGCTCCGCCGAAATTCCGCGTTGGCGACAGACTTCGCCGACACTCGACTCGCCGAAGCCGAGGGGAATACCCATGCGGGCAAGCACCACGAGCAACTCGTAGTTGGACTCGACCAGGTCGGCCAGCTTCATACCCGGCGAAAAGAGGAGACGCCCCCGCTCCGTATTATCGAAAGAATGTTCCGTCTGTTTCATAATGCAAGGATTATGTTACAAAGATAGTGAAAGCCGAGAGAAAACGGGAACTTGTTCCCTGTTTTCCGAGGCGCATCCTATCTTCTGCAAAGATATGCAAATTCGGACACACCGCCGAATCCCCATATATTGGTATATCGATTACCGCAGCCCCTATTTATTATAAGTACGATATCGGAATCGGGGCATCCGCGATTTTCAACCTGTTGTGTTCGAACCACTTCATAAAATCATTGAATTTCTGCCGGTTGTCGCTGACCCACAAGCCGAATGCAGTCTTATTCCCTTCCCGGAGCACCCAATAGTTGTAGGCTTCCAGATGACCGGCATCCCGCACCGAACGCAGATATTCCAAAAAAGGAACGACGATTTGATTGTCATACTTCAGCACCGTATTCGCCCCTTCGTCCAACTTCTTCAGGCCTTCGTCGATCCACCGGCTCCGGATCCGGTTCAGGGATTCCAGATCGACGGACCGTTCGCCCCCGGCCGCAGCCTGCATCGCCGCCTCGTACACGGCACCGTAAGGCTCCCGCACATCCCCGGCCAGAAGCATATCGATCGTTATGGCGATCGGACGGTTCTCGTAAAAATCGACCGACACGGAATCGGTGGAAAAAACGATGCCAGTTTTATAGTTACGGAACAAAAGCTCGCTCATCTCCTTATTCCGGTCGCCGCTGGGTAGCAGGTTCATCATTATCTCGCCATAAATCTGGCTCCAGACCTTGCTGGTGGAATAAGCATAAAACTGGGCCGCCCGGTAATAGTTCGACGGGAACATCGGAGCTACGCTGATGCCTTTTTCGAAAGAAGCGACCGCTTCGTCGTAATGCCCCTGCATTCCCGAAACGACCCCCTGCTCCAGATAAAGAGCGCCCGAATCGGGAAAGCGTTTGAGCCCCTGCGCATAAACTTTCAAGGCTTTTTTCGGATTCTTCAGATAATCGTAGCAATTTCCGACCAACTGATAAACCAGATCGTTGCAATCCTCGTACTTATAAAGTGTTTTGGCGAGTTTGATCGCTTTCTGATAATCCCGTTTGACCATATAGGCGTAAGCCATCTCGTACGTCAAAGGCCAATAGTCCGGATCGAGTGTCAGTGCCTGCCGGAGCAACACGATACCCTGATCGGGATCACCGTTATCCATCAATTCAATAGCCTGCCGCTGCAATGCGAGCACCTGCTCGCGGTTGTTCTGTCCGAATGACAGTTGTGTGCCGAACAGACAAAACAACGCCCATAGCAATATTCCAAAAAGTCTTTTCATGACAACAAAAAGTTAATTTTCGATGAATGAAGTTACGATTATTTTTTGGAAAAACACCCCTTCGACAAACAAAATTACCCTTTCGCACCGAATTACCGGCACGAAAGGGTATATTTACACGATACGAAACGGAGGTTATTTCCCCTTACGGGCGATCACGGCATCGATGCAGGCCCGGATTTTCGGTGCAGGGTCCTCCCACGTATCGGGCTTGATGACCTTGCCGTCCTTGGGATTGTAGTGCGGCTTGCCGTCGGGCCACAACTTGGCCATGTTAGCCTGCTGAACGATTTCGAACAGTTCGTCCGGCTCGAGTCCCATCTCGACCATCGTACCCAGCGCGAAGTACATCAGGTCGATCATCGCGTCGGCCTGCTCGTAGATATCCTCGGCGACCAGAAATTCAGCAACCTCCTCGTTCATCCATTTCGCCCGGCTGAGCGAGCGTTTTTTATCCAGCATACGGGGTGCATCCGGACACGGATGACCGAACTTTTCGTGAAATTCACGCACGTCGTTCCACTCTTTCTTCATAACACTCAAAATTCTAAAACAGCCATAAAGGTACGAATTAATTTTCACAAGACACGTCCCGGCAGGAGTTTCGAACCTCTTTTTTCCGGGTGCCTTTTGGCAAAAGAGCGGAATGCCCGCATTTTCGATCGTACAAACATCGACCGAAAACCACGAACACCTTTTTTCGTATCTTTGACATAGCCTTGGATAGGAGGCACCTCGGAAAACCGGGAACAAGTTCCCGTTTTCTCTCAACTTTTCCTATCTTTGCAAAAAATCGGATGCGTGGCCCGGACAAGTTCAGACAGATTTGGCTTACCGTTCGCCTTCCACTATTTTTGCAGAAAGATAAATTGGCCGGACAGACGATTGCTGCCGCCGCCTGCGAAACGATCGGATCGAACCCGGGAACACCCTCGCCGTACCTCTTTTGCTACCGCTTGTCATGCAGATCAACAAGGCACAATTCGTATGCAGCTCCGAGCGTCTTTCGCAACTGCCGAAAGACTCGCTCCCGGAGTTCGCCTTCATCGGCCGCAGCAACGTCGGCAAGTCGTCGATGGTCAATATGCTCACAGGTCGCAGCGGCCTGGCCAAAGTTTCCGGCACCCCGGGCAAGACACGGCTTATCAACCATTTCCGCATCAACGACAGTTGGTATCTGGTCGATCTGCCCGGTTACGGTTACGCCCGCACATCGAAAACCCAACGCGACGAGTTCGCCAAAATCATCACCGACTACGTACTCCGATGTGAACGGATGCACTTCCTGTTCGTGCTGGTCGATTCCCGACTGGAGCCCCAGAAGATCGACCTGCGCTTTATCGAAATGCTCGGCCGGGAGGGTATCCCTTTCGGCATCGTCTTTACCAAAACCGACAAACTGTCGGCCGCACAGCTCGCACGCAGCGTCGAACGCTACAAACAAGTGCTCGGTGAACAGTGGGAGGAGTTGCCTCCGATGTTCCGCTCCTCGAGCGAAAAACGGACGGGCCGCGAAGAGATCCTGGACTTCATCGGCAAATGTTTAACAGAATGTTAAAAAAAGATTTTAGAAATACCCGATAATTCGGTCTTTACATCCTATCTTTGCACCATTCAAAAACACAATCACATACTATGGCTATCCACAAAATCAAATTCTTCGCAGGCAGGGGCTCGCGGTACCTCGCGGAGAAAATCGTCGCAAGCTACGGCACCACGCTCGGAAACTCGGAGGTGCAACAGTTCAGCGACGGAGAGTTCCAGCCCTGCTTCAACGAGTCGATCCGCGGCTGCACCGTGTTCATCATCCAATCGACCTTCCCGCCGCTGGACAACCTGATGGAACTCCTTATGATGATCGACGCCGCACGCCGCGCATCGGCCTACAAGGTGATCGCCGTGATGCCCTACTTCGGCTGGGCGCGTCAGGACCGCAAAGACCGTCCCCGCGTACCGATCGGCGCGAAACTGGTAGCCAACATGCTCGTCGCGGCAGGCGTGGACCGCATTATGACCATGGACCTGCATGCGGACCAGATCCAGGGCTTCTTCGACGTACCGGTGGATGCACTCTATGCCAGCGGCATCTTCGTACCGTACATCAAAAGCCTGAACATCGAGGACCTCTCGATCGCGGCACCCGACATGGGCGGCGCCAAACGGGCCAACACCTATGCCAAGCACCTGAGCGCCCCGATCATCATCTCGCACAAGGAGCGTGCGAAAGCCAATGTCGTGGGTAAAATGACGGCCATCGGCGACGTGAAGGGTCGCAACGTAATCATCGTGGACGATATGATCGATACGGCCGGCACGATCTGCATGGCAGCCGATATGCTGATGGAAAAAGGTGCCAAGAGCGTCCGGGCAGCCATCACCCACCCGATCCTTTCGGGGCAGGCTTACGAAAAAATCAATGCCAGTGCCTTGCAGGAGGTGATCGTCACGGACACCATACCGCTCAACCCGGAAAAGGACCTGAGCAAATTCAAGGTGATGACCGTAGCGGACATCTTCGCCAACGTCATCGAGCGCGTACACAACTACAAGGAGATTTCGTCGATTTTCTTCAAGTAGGAGGAGTTTACAATACGACAAAGGGGATGCTTTTTCGAGCATCCCCTTTGTCGTATTTAATGTTTCGCTATCCGGTGCACCTCACAAAAGCGACAACAGTCCGACCGCCAACGCCGCAAAAATACAGGAACAAACGCGTATGATGCGATTATTGCAGAAAGACACCTTCCACAAGAAATAAAACCCAGCGCAACATAAAAGATATAACCCCAGTAAAACCAAAGAAACAATCCCGCAATACACCACGTAAACCAGCCCGTTTCCGCCTGCCCCATCGCATATCATACCAACAAAAAATACGATTATGTCGAGCAGTAGCAACCCGGTCAGTACAAGGGTTGTTATTTCTGCAATTCTGTTTTTTTCATTTTGCTCCGTCATTTCAGCGGCGAATCCGGTTCCCGGGCCATAACCATATAGAACATACGGTCGAGGAAGCCAGGGGCGAATTTCTTGATAAAGTGTGTGGCACGCCCCTCAGCCTCCATCAGGCAAAGGCGTTTGCGTTTTTCGATTCCCCGAATAACGATACGGGCGACCTGTTCGGGCGTCATCATCTTCGCCTCGTCGCGCGGTGTCTCGCCCTGGCTCGAACCGTCGGCCGTGAGCGCCGAAAAGCGGACATTCGAAGCCGTGAACCCCGGGCAGGCGACCATCACGTGCAACCCCTTCTTCAGGTTTTCGATCCGCACGGTTTCCAAAAATCCCGTCATCGCATATTTCGAAGCCGAATAGCCCGTACGCCCCGGCAGGCCGTGCAAACCGGCCACCGACGAGATGCCGACCAGCGACCCGTGCGAAGTCTGCAAGTACGGCAACGCGTATTTGGTACAATAGACCGTGCCCCAGAAATTAACGTCCATCAGACGGTGCAGCACCTCCAGATCCACGTCATCGAACAGTGCCCGCATCGAAAGGCCCGCATTGCAGATGAGCACATCCACCCCGCCGTACTCCCCGACGGCCGTGTCGATCAGATTGCGGCACTCCTCCGGCTTGGTCACATCCACCGCGCAGTAGATCGCTTCGCCGCCTTTGGATCGGATATCTCCGACGATGAGCTGCAATTTTTGCAGGCTCCGGGCGCCGAGCACCACGTTGGCACCCTGCACTGCACATTCGCGGGCCAATGCCTCGCCGATCCCCGACGAAGCTCCGGTGACCACGACGGTCTTTCCTTTCAAACCTTTCATCCTATCAATCGTTTACATTTATTTCCAATCCGTCGTAAGCCAAATATACCCCTTCGGGCAACAACGCGGAACGCTCGGCGTAAAGACCCATTTCATGCGACATATGCGTCAGATACGCCCGGCGGGGCGCCACACGGCGGATCAGCGCCAATGCTTCGTCCAGTGAAAAATGCGAATCATGGGGCTGGGGCCGGAGCGCATTGACCACCAGCACTTCGACACCGTACAGCTTCCGCTCTTCGGCCGGGGCGATGGTCTTGAAATCCGTAAGGTAGGCCAGTTCGCCGAACCGGAACCCTGTCACCTCGAATCGGGGCGAATGGTGTCCCGACACGGGAATCACCTCCTTGTCCTTAACGCAAAAGGGAACGGCAGGATCTATTTCGCGCAGCTCGATTTCGGGCACCCCCCGATACTTGTCCACACTGAAGGCATAGTCGAAGTCCTTGCGGACGCATTTGAGCGTCTGCCGTGTTCCGAATACGTCGATCCGATGGATCGTGGGATAATCGACAAAATTGAAGGCCCGCACGTCGTCCAATCCTCCGATATGGTCTTTGTGTTCGTGCGTCAGCAGAATCGCGTCGATATGCCGGACCCCGGTCCGGAGCATCTGGTAACGGAAATCGGGCCCAGCGTCGATCACCAGCCGTATGTCGTCCCACTCGAGCATGGCCGAAGTCCGCAGACGGTTATCGCGGGGATCTTTCGAGGTGCAGACGGCACACCGGCAGCCGATCACCGGCACTCCCTGAGAAGTTCCCGAGCCAAGAATCGTAAGTTTCATACCCATCGCAAAAAAACGTCGGAGTTTCTGTTTTTCCCGGCGACGGGAACAAAAATACAAAAAAAACACCGCAGAAAAGAGAAATCGCCGCTTTTTCTCGCACGCTCCAGATAACGGGCAGCGCGTTTTACCGTACGCTCGGATAGGCTGGAGCGACTGTCGGTATCATTCGAAGGGCGGCGAAAACGATCCACGATACCCCGGGTAACTCCGGCGGTGCACACCCGAACAATTCGGTATCTGTCGGAAAAATTCTAAAACCATACCGCCACAATCCTATACCTCTCCTCCTACAGATCCGATAATCTCCCGGAACCGGCCGCCCTCTCGCCCCTCCCGAAAACGCTACCGCAAGACAACCGGAACACGCCCCGCGAAACAGTTTCCTCCACCGCAAACAGAAGGCGGGCCGGCAACTGCTGACGATCGCCGCCGTTCCCGGCGCACATACGACATTCATCACATTCCGCTCGGAGGCGTCCAGAAAATCCGATGTACGTTTTGCGATTCGATTTATACAATTTGAGAACGAAACATCCTTCAATCCGGATAATTTTGTATAATTATTTTTCAGATTCGGGTCAAACCGGAAAAACCATTCCCGGACACCCGGATTTTTTACCCCGAAAAACAAGGAATTTCAAGCCCCGTATATCCCACCCGACTCTACCGTCCATAAATTTCACCGACCTCCATCCATCGAAAAAATGCAGGACGGAAGAGTCGCACGGGGCGATTTCCCGGCGAAAGCCGAAATAATAGCGCAAAAAGACATTTTTAGTACTTATTTTTACTATCTTAGTATTCAGAATGTTGGAAAACCTCACATATTTCCTTAACGGAGCTTCCCTGTCATTTTTCGCTATGGGCGCCTTCCATATGGCGATTTATGCCCGACAGAGCAAATCCCGGCCCCATTATCTCTTCACGATCTGCCTGATATGGATGGCATTGATCGAACTCAAAGAGTTTTTCCTGAGCCACGATGCCGCCTACAACTACGAAATTCTCGGCCCGGGCTTCACCTTTCCGGACCTGTTTACCCTGGCTCTGCTGTCGCTCTTCTTTTTCGAACTGGTGATGCCCGGCCGCATCACGGCACGATACAGCCTCAAACTGCTGAGCCCCTTCGTTCTGCTCGGCGGCGCCTACTGGCTCGGAACGGCTTTCGAACCCCGCACGGTATATGCTTCCCTGCCGGAGTTGCTAAAGGACCTGCCGTCCTTCCTGCCGACGGTAATTCTGCTCTACACCCTATACACCGTCGGTTACTGCCTCTTCGCCCTGACTCGCATCGTCCTCTACTCCATCCGTTACTCCCGGGAGATCGCCCAGGCCTACTCGTTCACGGAGCGCATCCACCTGCAATGGCTGCGGTGGATGTCGGCACTGCTGGCCTTCTACCTGCTTTCATACATCATCATCATTCTATTTTTCAGCAATATCTGGTTCACCATTCTCATCTATATCCTGACACTTACCGTCTGGGGTATCCTCTACGGCTGCATCCTGCAATACCGCATCCCGGACATTATCCGGGATTACTGGCAACCGCTCCCGGAAGAAGAACCCATCGAAGAAAATCCGGAAATAAACCTCGCCGAAGGAAAAGGACGCGCCGCATCGCTGCGGGAACAGTTGCAGGAAGCCATCGTACAGCGCAAACTATACCTCAACCCCGGACTTACGATCATCGACTTGGCCTGCGAATGCGGCACTAACCGCACGCAACTCTCCCTGCTGCTCAACAAGGAATTGGGCTTGTCGTTCCGCGACTACATCAACCACTGCCGCATTCAATATGCCGCCTTGCCGCTGCTCGAAGACGAGGAGGCCGGCCATAAAATCGAAGAAGTGGCCCTGTTATCCGGATTCGGGAGCACGGCGACTTTCTACCGCGCCTTCGCCAAAGAAAAAGGCATGGCCCCGCAACAATGGCAGGAGTCCATTAGAAAATCCCGGACAAGGGGGGGGGAAGACAACGGTTTACGGGAAATAACCGGACTTCAGGAAGAGTGTCCGTAAGGCATCGTTCGCAACATTGAACAAGCGTACCGAAGTCGCAAATCAATTTGCCGCTCCGATTCATTTACAATGGACGGCTCAAGGATACGGTCCTATTTCCTTTTAGGACAAAAGCCTGCTCTCTGCTCTCTGCTCTCTGCTCTCTGCTCTCTGCTCTCTGCTCTCTGCTCTCCGCTCTCCGAGCGTCGAACCCGTAATCCGGAAACACCCGTCAGGGATGCCATCCGATCTTCTTCAACGATAGCCGGCATCGAAGAGCCAGCCCCGGATAAAGTTCATCGCCGAATAAACCGCCCCATGAGCCGGATCCTGCGCCGCACGCCCCGAATGCCCGAACACCCGTCAAGAAGCCGCCGGCCGGTTATCTCTTACGGTCGCCAGAAGTAAAAAGCCCCGGACAAGGTCGCAATTCCTATGTGCCGGGGTAACGAATCCGCAATCCGGAAAGCACCCGGCCCCCGGACAAAAGCCTACGCTCCATACACCCCAGCGGTGAATTCTGCGGCCGGCACGGGCTCGGACGCAAAAGAAGAGCACCGCTTCGATCCCGCCGGAAACGGACACGCCTCGCCGTAAAACATCGGCAGTCATATACCGCCAATATACCTTATTCGACGGTCGTTTATTCACGACCCGTGACCGTGTTGTAATACTTGTCGCCCTAAATCCCTTCGCTCGGAGGAAACTTGGGCTACGACACACCCCAAAGGGACACCGAAGTATATAATCACAAAAATACGGTACTTCCCGGCAGTCAAATGAAAGCGGCGCCCCCTTTTCGGAAGCGCCGCCGTATCAATCGAAATACAGGTCTTATTCGGTAACCCGCTCGAGCCATTTCACCATACCGAGCATAACGCCCATCGAGATGATGCAGACCGAGAAGAATACAGTCCAAGCCACCCAAATAGGATAAGCATTGTAGATGAGCGGACCAATCCAGAGCAGCAGATTGCCTACGGCCGTTGCACAGAGCCACAGACCTTGGCAAAGGCCCTGGAGATGCTTGGGAGCAACTTTAGAAACGAACGACAGACCGAGAGGAGAAATGAACAGCTCTGCCACAGTCAGGAAGAAGTAGAGTACGAAGAGCACCCACGGTCCTGTCTTGAGAGCGGCCGCCTCTGCAGCCGGGAGATCCTTGAACGCCTCGGCCGAAGGATAACCGTTGATGATCGAGAATACAGTCATGAAAAGGAATGCCAATCCGGCCAAACCCATACCGATAGCGATCTTGCGAGGTGTGGAAATCGCTTTTCCACGGCGTGCAAGAGCGGCAAATACCCACATCACAACAGGAGTGAGGATAATGACATAGAACGGGTTGAGAGCCTGCCATATTTCCGGCTGTATGGAGTCGGTCTTTACGAAATCGCGGGCAAAGAGCGAGAGTGAAGTTCCGTTTTGATGGAATGAAAACCAAAAGAAGATAGCAATACCGAGCACAGCGAAGAGGGCTGCCATACGCTGCTTGATTTCCGTAGCCATTGCAGCTTTTTCCTCTGCAGAATATGTAACGGTTTCCTCTTTTGCTTTCTTTGCGGGAGAAGGAAGCTGTCTTTTGGTGAAAAGGAATATCGAGAGAGAAATAAGCATTGCGGCAACGGAGGCGATAAACGAATAGTGGATGCCGGTGTTGAAGACATTAAGATAATTCGAACAGAATGCCGATACGGAGCCGGCATCACCTGCAACCACAGAGCCACCCACCTTTGTAATCAGCTCCTGAAGATTGGCAAGGTTTACTTCCGCACCCGCCAAAAATCCATGGCAAAGAGCCGGAAGCTCGGCATTATACATCAAACCGTTCTCACTGAGCCACCAGCTGCGGAGCAAAGGAGCTACGAAGGGAGCCACAACGCCACCAAGATTGATAAAGACATAGAAAATCTGGAAACCGGCATCACGCTGCGAAGCATAGCGAGGATTGTCGTACAACTGTCCGACAATGGCCTGAAGGTTGCCCTTGAAAAGGCCGTTGCCGAATGCGATGAGGAACAGCGCACCGCAAGTAAGCGTAAGAAGCCATGTCTGATTCTCAGGAGTCGCGAAAATGGGGAATGCCAATACGACATAACCGATAGTCATGACAATAAGACCGGAAATGATGGTTCCTTTGTAGTTCTGCGTTCTGTCGGCAATGATACCGCCTACGAGGCTAAGCACATAGATACCGGCGTAGAAGAAAGAATAGACTAAAGCACTGGTCTCTTCAGACAGGCCGAATTTGGAACATAGAAACAGCACAAGCACCGCGTTCATGATATAATATCCGAAACGCTCGCCCATGTTGCTCAATGCTGCCGGGATCAATCCTTTGGGTTGATTTTTAAACATACGCGATTGAATTAGAATTTTTTCTGTTTTTTGTTTCGCGGACAAAGATAGAATTATTTTTCGTATTTTTGTTATAATAATGAACCAGTTTATGGGAAATCCGACGAAAAAGCTCCCGATGATCGAGCGGGACGGCTGGCTGCTTCCGGTCGAGAAAGAGCTGACCGCCCGGCACGAGAGCTACCTGCGGGCACTTCGGGAAATAGAAAAATCGGCCGGATCGATCGTCGATTACGCCAACGGCTATCGCTATTTCGGATGGCAGCGGGACGAGGCGCTCGAAGGCTGGTGGTTCCGCGAATGGCTTCCCGGGGCGCAGGACGTTTATCTGCTGGGCGACTTCAACGGCTGGCAGCGCACTTCGCTGCGGCTCGACAGAAACCCGGAAGGGGTGTGGAGTATTTTCCTGCCCGATGCGATGTATGCCGAACGGCTCACGCACGGCTCACTCTACAAAATCCACGTGCACGGCGACAACGGCTGGCACGACCGCATCCCCGCCTATGCGACCCGCGTGGTACAGGATGAGAAAACCAAGAATTTCACCGCCCAGTTCTGGAATCCGGTCCCGTTCGACTGGCAGGGCGACCGCCCCATTGCGGCCCGCAGCGAGGAGTTACTCATCTACGAAGCCCACGTAGGTATGGCCCAGGAACGCGAAGGCGTGGGCAGCTATGCGGAATTCACCGAAAAGATCCTGCCCCGGATCCGGGAGGAGGGCTACGATACGGTGCAGTTGATGGGCATCGCCGAACATCCCTATTACGGATCGTTCGGCTACCACGTGTCGAACTTCTTCGCCCCTTCGTCGCGCTTCGGCACGCCCGAAGCGCTCAAGACGCTCGTGCGCACGGCTCACGAACTGGGACTTGCGGTGGTGATGGATCTGGTGCACGCCCACTACGTGAAGAACCTCAACGAGGGGATCAACGAGCTCGACGGTACGGATCATCTATACTCCCTACCGGGTACGGCGGGCGAACAGCCCTACTGGGACTCCAAAACTTTCGATTACGGCAAGGAACAGGTGCGGCACTTCCTGCTTTCGAACGTCAAATACTGGCTCGACGAGTTTCATTTCGACGGCTATCGGTTCGACGGGGTGACCTCGATGATTTATCATCATCACGGACACACCGATTTCAGCCGAAGGGAACAATATTTCGACGCAGGGGTAAACGAGCATGCCCTCACCTACCTTACGCTGGCCAATACGCTGGTACACGACTTCCGTCCCCGGGCCGTTACGATCGCCGAGGAGGTGAGCGGCATGCCGGGCATCGCGGTTCCAACCGCAGACGGAGGCGTCGGCTTCGACTACCGCCTGGGCATGGCCATTCCGGATTTCTGGATCCGACAGCTCAAGGAGGTACCCGACGAAAAGTGGGACATACACGCCATTTGGCACGTCCTGACCGACCGTCTGCCCGGCATCAAGACGGTCGCCTATGCCGAATCGCACGACCAGGCGCTGGTGGGCGACCAGACCCTCGCGTTCCGGCTGATGGGAAAGGAGATGTACGAACACATGGACCGCGCCTCGCAAAGTCCGGTCATCGATCGAGGCATGGCACTGCACAAGATGATCCGGCTCGTCACGATCTCGGCGGGCGGGGACGCCTACCTCAACTTCATGGGCAACGAATTCGGACATCCCGAATGGATCGACTTTCCGCGCGAGGGCAACGGCTGGAGCTACGCCTACGCCCGGCGCCAATGGTCGCTCGCGGACAACGGGCTGCTGCGCTATGCCCAGCTCGGGGAGTTCGACCGGGCGATGATCGCCCTGGTGAAAAAATACGGCATACTCCGCGACGGCTACCCTTACAATTTACAGATGGACACCCAGAATCAGACGATGGCCTTTTCGCACGGCGACCTGCTGTTCGTATTCAACTGGCATCCGTCGGCCTCGATACCCAATTACGAAGTACGGGTACGGGTTCCGGGCCGTTACCGCCCGATCCTCTCGACCGACGAGCGCCGTTTCGGCGGCACGGAGCGGACCGACATGCGGGGGCAGCATTTCTCCTACCCCGTGCAGGGGGACGAGCTGCCCCGCATCCGCATCTACAACACCTCGCGCACGGCGACGGTCTTCCTTCGCGAAGAGTGATCCGGACACACTCCCTGCGCCGTGCACGGGGCCAAAAATACCGGATAATGCCCGGAAAACAGAAAAAATCGCAAAAAGACAGACAATACACCGCTGCCGAGCGGGATTTCGGACAACAAATTCAATACAATGACGAAAAAATACAGACATCTCCTGTTCGACCTCGATGGCACGCTCACAGACCCGATGGAGGGCATCACCCGTTCGGTGCAACACGCCCTGCGGCATTTCGGTATCGAAGTGAGCGACCTGCGCGAGCTCTGCCCCTTCATCGGACCGCCGTTCGCGGAGTCCTTCCGGACATTTTACGGCTTCGACGACCGCCAGACCAGCGAAGCCGTAGCCGTATCACGGGAGTATTTCACCGAAAAAGGCATCTTCGAAAACCGGCTCTACGACGGGATGGACGAGCTGCTCGACACGCTCACAAGCAGCGGATATACGCTCTGCGTCGCCACGTCGAAGCCCCGGGTATTCGCCGAGCGGATCCTCGACCACTTCGGCATCGCCCCCTATTTCTCCTTCGTCGGCGGCACAGGACTGGACGGCTCGCTGCCGACGAAGGCCGATGTGATCGCTCACGTGCTGGCCGGGAGCAACATCACCGATCGCGGAACCGCCTTAATGATCGGCGACCGCAAATACGACATTCTCGGTGCAAAAACCGTCGGCATCGACTCCGCCGGAGTTCTCTACGGCTACGGCGACCGGGCGGAACTGGAAGCGGCCGGAGCCGATTACATCCTCCCCGCAATTCCCGACCTGGAAGAGCTGCTGCTCGAATAAACGGACGAAATACCGGGAAACAGAGGGATTGTCTGACAAGTCCTATTTTAACGTTTTCACCCCCGTCGGAATAAACTCCGGCAGGGGTGATTTTCAATTTCGGGAAGTTATCGAACAGCCCTTTCATTCAGTTGCGGGCAACCTTGAAAGCCTACTTTTTCGCTGCGGCCGTACGGCGGGCAATGTCCTCGGCCGTATGCTGCACCTGGAAGCAAAGGTTCGACAGATCGACGCCCTCGATCCGGCGGCCCTCGACGACGATCTCGCCGTTCACCACGACGGTATCCACGTCGGCAGCCTTGCCGCAGTAGATCAGGTTCGCCACCATATTATATACCGGCATAAGGTGCGGCTTCACCGCATCGATCAGAATGAAATCCGCCAGCGCACCCTCCTTAATAACGCCCAACTCGCCGGCATGACCGATCGCACGGGCCGCATTGACGGTCGCCATTTTCAGAATTTCATAGGCAGGCAGCACGCAGGGATCCATCGTCGCTACTTTCTGCAAGAACGATGCGGTACGCATCTCGTCCCACATATCCAGGTCGTTGTTCGAACAGGTACCGTCCGTGCCAATCGTGCAAAGCACCCCTTCGCTATGCATCCGGGCGATCGGGGCGATACCGCTCGAAATTTTCATGTTGCTCTGGGGGTTGTGCGACACGGCCACTCCGCGCTCCCGCAGGATGCGGATATCCCCGTCATCGACGTGAACGCAATGCGCACCGATCGTCCGGTCGTCGAGAATACCGAGGGTATCGAGATGCCGGACAGAAGTAGTACCGTAACGCTCCCGCACGATACGCACCTCGTCTTCGGTTTCGGAAATATGGGTCATGAACCAGAGTCCGTGGCGGCGTGCCAGCTCCTTGCCCCGCTGCAACGACTCCGGCGAACAGGTATAGGGCGAATGGGGCGCCACGGCCAACCGGATGCGGTCGCAGTCGCCCGTGGTGGCGATCATCCGCTCCACATCGTCGGCAAAAGCCTCCCAACTCGTATCCAAGTAGCTCGCTCCGAGCATGGCCCGGATGCCGAGCCGCCGCACGGCCTCGGCGATACGGTTTTCGTGCCAGTACATATCGACGAACGTCGTGACGCCGCCCAGCAACATTTCGACAATACCCATTTCGGCTCCCAGTACGATTTCGTCCGGGGTTTGCTGTGCCTCGAAAGGCCAGATATATTCGTGCAGCCACTTCATCAGGGCGATGTCGTCGGCATAGCCCCGCTGGAGGGTCATCGCCACGTGGCAGTGGGTATTGATCAGTCCCGGCATGAGCACCTTGCCCGTGCCGTCGATCTCCCGCACCCCGGGATGCTCCCGCCGGAACGCTTCGATCCGCCGGGGATCGTCGCTGACCAGCGCCAGACGGCGATCCGCCACGCCGACCGCCCCCGTGAAAGTCCGGGGCTCCTTCTCTGCCGTCATGGGCAGAATCGTACAGTTCGTAAATAACAGTTCCATAAGCAATACAGGTTCGACGCAATTCGGAATTACAAACCGGGCGGTTATCGTCAAAACGGCATACGTCGAACTATTTTACGGTGTTCATGCGAACATCCGATCCCATCTTGACATCTTCTCGAAACCGCCCCTAAAAGAGACCCTTCTATCGGTCGATCCCCGGACACACCCTTTCCGGCACCGGATCATTCGGTATCCAGAGAGTTCCCGCAAACGGTAATCAACTCCCGCCCCGAAACCGAATTGGAATAGATCTGAATCACCTTGCTGAAAGCTCCCGGTTCATTCTTATGCGGTTCATAGACCACACGGATCACAGCCGTTTCGCCCGGTGCGAGAGGGCGTTTGGAGTGGCTCACCTTCAGGCACGAGCAGGTAGTCTGCGCCCTTACTATTACTAACGGAGCAGAGCCGTCGTTCGTATATTCGAACTCCCAAACCAGATCGCCGCCCCAACGGGGTACGCTCCCGAAATTATGGAACGAACTCTCGAATTTCAGGTGCGCTCCCTCGTATTGCTGGGCGCCGGCCCCGAGCCATGCAAGGCACGAAGCCGCAATCAATAATATCGTACGTATCATTCGTGTCGTTTTCGCAGCCATCGTCCGCTGCTGTTATCGCGCCTTCAGTCGATGCGGTGCAACGTCGCACGGCAAACCGGATTGGCAGCGCATTCCAATCTATTCCAACGTAAAGACATAGGTAATCGTTCCGGTCTGCATCAAACTCTCGCTGGATGAAAACCGAGCTTTGCGGGCCGCTTCGACCGCCGCATCGACCAGCCGCTTGCTGTTGGTCGTCGATCCCTGCGCCCGATAGGAGGCGTATGTCACCCGACCGGAAGCATCGACAGTCACATCGACGACGACCTTGCCGGACTCATTGCCCGGATAGGAAGGCTTGGGCAGTTTTCCCACCACCGAGCGCCCCGAAAGGTCGTAGGCAATGCCCGAATCGCTCTGGCCCGTGCCGTCGTGACTGCCTTCCGGCGCCCCCGAAAGGTCCCCGGCGTTACCCTCGCCCGCAGCAGGCCCCTCCGACGTGGAAGTGCTCCCCACCGTGCGGCCCGGGAAGAGCGCCCGACGGTTTACCGTGCGGGGTTGTTCGGCAGGCTGCTGCGCGTCGCTGCGCTGCGGAGTTTGTCCCGGAGTCTCCCGCTCGCGGGGTTTCTTCTCCGGCTGCGGTGTCTGCACGGCGATCTCCTCCCGCTCGCTGGTCACGTACTCGACCTGCTGCCGCGACGCTTCGGCCGCCGCCTGCTGCGGCGGTGCCTGCACATCGGTAGCCGACAGGTCCCGGTCGCCCAGACCGGTTTCGGTCGTCCCGAAATCGATCAGCAACCCTTCGCCGGGAAGCAGCTCGTCCCGCCCCATATCGAACGACACGAACAGGAAAGCCGCCGCGATCGACAGCGCATAAAGCAAAGCTGCGAGCCCCGCCCAACGGCGTGCATTCGATTTATCGTTATTCGGATCGTAATAATACATCGGTCAATTCTCACAAGGAAAACACCGCAGGGCGGCATTCCCCGGGTTTCACTCTATTCGGGCGAGGTAGCCGCGATGAGCGTAAAATTGTTGGCCTTGGCCATGCGCATCATGGCCACCACTTCGTCGAAAGCCACCGACTTGTCGCAATGCAGCGAAACGGTAGGGTTCTCCTGTCCCGTCAGCCGGGACTTGAGGGCTTTCTCCACGCCCTCGCGCGAGCCGACGTTTTCCGTCTCGACATAATACCTGTATCCATGTCCCGTATCCTGGATCGAAATCGTCGTCATTGCCTTGTCCTTCAACTGATTCGAACTTTTCGGCAGAATCAGCTTGATGGCATTGGGGTTGATGAGCGTCGTAGCGATCAGCATGAACAGCAGCAACAGGAAGATCAGGTCGGTCATCGAAGCCGACGAAAACGACTTATCGACCTTGGATCCGCGTTTGATTGCCATAACAGATTACTTTTGAACGGGTTGATTCAGAATATCCATAAAGGCAATCGAGTTGGCCTCCATCCGGAAAACGAGCTTCTCGATGCGGGCCACCAGGTAGTTATAACCGAAGTAGGCCGGAATACCGACCAGCAGACCGCCGACCGTCGTGATCATCGCCACGTACATACCGCTCGAAAGGAGCGACATATCGACCGTACCGCCCGCAGCGGCCATATCCATAAAAGTCTGCACCATGCCGACCACCGTACCGAGAAAACCGATCATCGGGGCGCCGCCGGCGATGGTCGCCAGGATCGGCAGGTTGGTTTCGAGCTTCGACACTTCGAGGTTCGCCACGTTCTCGATGGCCGACTGCACGTCGCTCATCGGACGACCGATCCGGCCGATACCCTTTTCGATCATACGGGCGATCGGCGTATTGGTTTTGCGGCAAAGATCGACCGCAGCGGCGACCTTGCCGTCCAAAATATAATCACGGATGCGGTTCATAAAATTCATATCGAACTCCGACGCCTTACGGATCGCCATGAAGCGCTCCACGAAGATAAAGATCGTGAGTCCTCCCAGAATCAACAAAACCCACATCAGCCATCCGCCGCTCATAAACAACTGCCAAAGTCCCATGCGGGTCTGCTCCGCGACAACAACCGCATCTGCGGTCTGCAACAAACTAATCATAATCTTTTTGAGTGAATTAAATTTATTTTATTCGAGTTTTACTTTTTCCGTATCAATCCCGCTCCATATCGTATTCAGGCTCCGGCGGATCTTCCGGCAGAAGCAATTCCTGCCGTTGGGCCTCTTCCGCCGCACGCCGAGCCTGCTCCTCGCGGCGGGCCTGACGCTTTTTCTGACGTTTCTTGTTGGTGAAGCGGTCCCGAATACGCTGTTTCAGATCCTTGAAATTATTGAAATCCTCCTTATAGGAGATCCCGATACCGGTTTCCTGCAGGCCCTGGTTCTCGTCGAAACGATCGATGGTCTGCGTGAACGCCTTCAGACGCAGGTTGCCCGACTTGTCGATCAGCCACGTCACATGCGCTTCGCCCATGAAGTTGGAAACATTGTTGCTTACGGCCTGTTTGTTGTCGATGATGTAATTGCCCTCGACCTCGACCAGCAGACGGTTGTTGATCAAATTGGTGGAGAAGCCGAAATCCACCTCGTCACCGGTCATTTCGGAGCCAGCCCGGTAGTTCAGGATGATCCGGTAATCATCTGTCGAAAACCAGTTGGTAAGCTGGTTGGTAAGCATCTCCAGACCCGTTGCCACACCGGAAGAAGCACCGATATTGGCACTGCCGGAATTGCTGAAAGTACCCAGTGCGACCAGCGAAATGAACTGCTGCGCTTGGGCTTCCTGCGTATTGAGCACGCTGGCCACCGCAGCCTGCGTTTCTATATCTGTAACGGGCACGACCACGCTGAAATCCAACTGCGGGTTGCTCAAACGACCGCCGATATGGATCTTACAATCGACCGGCACCGAACGGTCCGAAATCCGGGAACCGCTCTGGTCGTCGTCCGAAGAGGCGGTTACAGTGTTCAACAGAGGCTGCAACGACGTTTTGAGCTTATAGACGGCATTGATGTCGAGCCGCGCATCGACAGGCTCGCCCGTCCACTGAATCATCGAACCGCTCTCGATGATGAATTTCTTAGAAATGATATTCTGCAATGAGAAAAGAAAACTGCCTTCGATGAGCGTATAGTCGCCGTACATATTGAAGATACCGTTACCCGGATTGATATGCAGGTTGAGCATACCGTTGCCACGACCTTTCAGGGCACTGCCGACCGTCGGGTCGATCACCAGTTGGAAAGCGGTATTGTCCTGCACATTGAGAGCCATCGTAATATCCATCGTGCTGCCTGCGGCTTCCTTTTTACGCCCCTGCTGCTGGAAGAGCAGCTTCTTGCGCACCAGATAGTCGGTCGTATCGATCTGTTCAGGGGTGACGAACGTAACGAAATCGGCCGTTTTCGCATTCGACTGTCCCGACAGAGGCATATAAAATTCGGAATCGCCTTCGGTGGTAGCCACGATGTCCATTTTCACACCGCCCTTGCTGCCCGCGATCGTCGCCGAACCCGAAGCGAAAATCCGGCCGTAGAACAGGTCGTTATCCTTCGAAGTGGTATTGAGCACCATCAACTCTTTCGGCAGCACTTTCACCGAATAGGAGATATTGGACAAATGTTCCAGATTGAGGTCGATCGAGAAAAGGCCCTCGTTCTTCTCCGGATCGTACAGCGGCACGCCTTCGGCAATCAAATGATTGTTTTTAACCTCGATCACGGTCCGGGGCATCGTGTAGGTCACCTGCGTAAAATCCACCGTCGTGGTGAAATCGCGCACGGCGATCTGCCCGGAAAGGTTCGCCTCCTTACCGCTGCCGCGCAGGGCGATATCGACATCGGCATTGCCGCCGGTCCGCTCGACCACCCCCTTCAGCAGGGGATCGAGCGCCGAAAGTTCGACTGCGTCGAGGGTAGCCCGGGCGTAATAACGCTTTTGCGAAGGGGCGTAAAAACCACGAACGAGAGTATCGAGATTTTCCCGCTGCTGCACCAGAATACCCGCGCGGTTCTGTATGAAATCCCATCGGGACCGCAGCCAGATCGACGGAACGGCGAGATCGTTGATCGAAATGCTGTCCACAACGATATCGGCCTGCACCTCGCCGGCCCCGAGCACCGCTTTCATCGTCGCCGAACCGTTGGTACGACCGTCCACACGGTAGCCCATCGACGAGGTGAACTGCGAGAAGGGCGCCAACTCGAAATTATGCAGCGTCAATTGCACCGAATCCTGCAAACGACGCGATACGACGCCGTCGAGCAGCAGTTGCTGCCCGGCATTGACCATTCGAAAACGGTCGATTCGTATCCGGGAAGTATCTGCCGTAATACCGTCCGTATAGATATTCCAAGTCTTCTCTCCCCGGCTGATGTACGACGGCGTCAGCCGCAGATCGATCTGCCGGCCCGCAGGACCTCGTCCCCGGGCAAATTCCGAACGGAATCCGATCCGTCCGGAAACATCGCCGATAGTATCCGCGAAATCGGTAATCAGCTCCAGCTTGTTATCCTTGGCCCCTCCGCTCATTCCGACACGGCTCATGTGAAAACTGTTCAGATAAAGGTCCTCGGTCGAAGCCGCGAAAACGAGCGAGTCGCCCCGGTTATGGGCATCCAGATTCAGACGTGTCACCAGCATCCGGCCCCGCTCGATGTAATCCGAGGCCGCTTCGAACGAAAGTTTGTCGTTCGCCGGGTTGATCCGCAACAGCAACCGCGATCCGTCCGCGATCTGTAACCCGGGAGAAACGGCATTGACCAGCGGATTGATCTTCCGGACATTGACCGTAAGTTGGGAATATCCGTCAGCCAACTCTACCGTATCGGGATGCTGCGCCTGCCAGCCGGGACCGCCGTCAAGCGTCGGGACATAATCTCGGAAACGCTGTTGCAGGTAGGCGAACACCTCCTTGTAGGAGGTTTTCCCCTCGTAGTCGGCATCGACAAAATCGGAACGCAGACGAATAAACTTGTCCGACAAGCTGTTCCGACCCACGATCACAACGCTGTCGGCCGCAAGCTCGCGGTCGTTATAACGATAGGATACATCACGGACGAAGATTATTCCGTTCAGGTCGTCGAGCGTACGGCCGACGGCACGCGCAGCAATCCGGGCGGCAAGCACCGACACCGAATCGCGGCGATTCACCCCCAGAGCCGCCAGGTTCGCCTCCTCAAGGTCCAGCGCAAAATCGTAGCGGGGCCTCTGCTCATCGTTCAGGTCGAGCAGCCCTCTAAAATCGAACCGCAGATTCCTGTCCCGGGCTTCGATCAATCCGTTGAACTCCCGGTTCACCAGGTGCCCCTTCATACGGAGCGAATCGTAATCATATCCGTTGATCCCCAATCGCAGGATCTCGCCCGACACTTCGGCGTCGGAGTGTTCCGAGCTGAGTTCGCCGTTTACATGCACATTCAGAGAGAGGGGACCGAGCAGATCGTTTTCCAGCAACTCGCCCAGTTGCAGACTGGACGTTTTCACATCGCCCAGCACACCGCGACAGCCGTCGCGCAGCGAGCTCACCTGCAACAGGCAGGTCGCACCGCCGATCTCGGTCGCCAGCGCAGCATCCGCAGCAAAGGCCGTGAGCGTTCCGTCGAATTTGCCGGTAAGACCGATTTTGCCCGCATTTTTTGCAATACGCAGCACCTCGTCGGGCAAATTCTTGCCTGTGAGGGCAGCCGCCAGCCGATCGACATCCGCCGCCGAAGTCGTCAGTTCGGAAATGTCGGCCTTAAAATGCCCCTTTCCGACATCGGGCAGTCCCTGCGCCGCAAAATCGACCGACAGTTTCGTGTCGGCTCCCGTGCGGACCGAGCGCAGCGATCCCGACATATCGGCCACAGGGCCGCTCACATCAGCGTTCACGTCGGTCAGCGTCAGGTGCCAATCCTTCATTTTGGGCGAGAAATAGGCGATGTCGTCGGACGACAGCGTCGTATTGACGACCTGCGCCGTGATGTCCACCTCCTCGACGAAATTTTTGTAAAGGGCCCAGTCCAATCCGATCAATGAAAGCGAAGGCAACTCGATATTCGACTTCGCCGTCCGAATGTGTCCCTCCCGGATATCGATACAGCCGTTGGCGATGCAAAGACAGCCCGCCAGGTCTTCGACGACAAATCCGCTGCGCTCGCGCATCGCCAAACGCCCGATGTCGGTATGGATCACCGGACCGTCGATGGTGAAATTCTTCAGTTCGGCCCGGATGTCGATCAGGTGCATATCGGCGAAATCCACCCCGTACGACGGATTGCGGTGCTCCAGCCGTTCCATGCAGAAATCCAGCCCATCCGTTTCCAGACGCTCGATCTCCAGCCTGAATTTTCCCTCCGCCCGGGCCTTGTCCTTTTTGGAAAGTTTATCGACCACCTGCTTGATGTTCATCTCCCCGTCGGGAGTTTCGCGCAGGCAAAAACGGGCGTCCGACAATTCGGCCCGGCTGAAAACGAGCCCTCCCCCGAACAGGCCGAGGCTCTTGATCCGGGCATCCAGACGGCCGGCATAAAGCAACGTATCCCGTTGGAAATCCTCGACATAGAATCCGTCGAGCGAAACGCGGTAAAACAAGCCTATATCCACCCGGTCGATACTGATGCGGGTGCCGAGCTTGCGGGAGATTATTTCCGTCGCCTCCCGAGCGACGAAATTCTGAACGGCAGGAATCTCGAACAACAAGGCGACCAACAGAGGCAGAAAGATCAGCGCCAGCACGATCGCCGACACCATCTTGGCCAGTATGTTCACTATCCTGCGCATTATCCGACAAAACCGTTTTTAATAAATTGCAAATTTAAGCAAATTTCGGGATTTAACATCCGGCAGACCGGATATTTATCGTTAAAAATCACCGTTCGAAGAACTTGCCGCGAAGCCCTCCCGCAACGACCGGTAAAAATCCGCGTCCGGTACAATACAGAACCGCAAACCTGTTGCCAATCGCATTTCGGAGTTTTTCCGAAGCCCGGACAGAGACCCGAGATCGGCTGCCGCCCGAAATAAATACGGACATCGGCGAATCATTTCGGATTTTATTCCGTATCTTTGATTTTTATTCGGATAATTCCGCCTCGGAAAAACACAAATAAATTTGCTTTTGCGCTCGGCTTATTCGTATCTTTGACATAGTCTTGGATAGGATGTACCTCGGAAAAATGGGAACAAGTTCCCATTTTCTCTCGGCTTTCACTATCTTTGTAAAGTTTTTGCCACACAAAAATCACATGGACATTACCATTTTAGGCATAGAATCTTCCTGCGACGACACTTCGGCCGCAGTCATCCGCGACCGGACGCTCCTCTCGAACGTAATCGCCTCGCAGGCAGTGCACCAAAAATACGGCGGCGTGATCCCGGAACTAGCATCCCGGGCCCACCAGCAAAATATCGTCCCGGTAGTCGATACGGCCCTGAAAGAGGCCGGCGTGACGATCGACAAGATCGACGCGATCGCTTTCACGCGCGGCCCCGGCCTGCTGGGATCGCTCCTGGTGGGCGTATCGTTCGCCAAAGGACTCTCGATCTCCCACGACATTCCGCTGGTGGAGGTCAATCATCTGCAGGGGCACATCCTCTCCCACTTTCTGGACCTGCCCGACCGACAGCTTCCGCACCCCGACTTTCCGTTCCTCTGCCTGCTGGTCAGCGGAGGACATACCCAGATCGTAAAAGTGGACGGTCCGCTCGACATGCAGATCGTCGGCACGACGATCGACGACGCGGCGGGCGAAGCGTTCGACAAGTGCGCCAAAGTCATGGGGCTGCCCTATCCGGGCGGGCCGGTGATCGACAAACTGGCCAAGGAGGGCGATCCGCACGCGTTCCGCTTCGCCAAACCCCGCATCGAGGGTTTCGACTACTCGTTCTCGGGACTCAAAACCTCGTTCCTCTATACGTTGCGGGACGAAATGGCCGAAGATCCGAATTTCATCGAGAAAAACAAAGCCGACCTCTGCGCCTCGCTGCAGACGACCATCGTGGAAATTCTGCTCGACAAGCTCGTAAAAGCTTCCAAGGAGTACGGGATCCGCGACATCGCCATCGCAGGCGGCGTATCGGCCAATTCAGGGCTCCGCAACGGCATCACGGAGGAGGGAAGGAAACGGGGATGGCGCACCTTCCTGCCCGAATTCAAATTCACGACCGACAACGCCGCGATGATCGCCCTGGCAGGATACTACCGCTACATGAACGGCAATATCGCAACCCTGGACATCGCACCCGTGGCACGGCTCGAGGAGCTCGAACTGACCGTCGCACCGACAGCGGAACAATAACAGAAATACAAACTGTCCCGACCCTACATACAATATTTTTACGGACACCCGGGATCCAAAACTTACAAAAAGCTCCACTCTCCCCGCACAGAGCCGCCTTTCGGGAAAACCTGAAACCGATCGAAACATCCGCTCAAGGAGAACCTTACGAAAAAGCCGAATCGACAAACGATACGACACGATCGGCGGGCACGACGTACGGAGAGAAAGGAAAAATATAAATTCAAAGCAACTTTAACTATGAAAACATTGAAAATCGGCGATCTGCTGGCCCGTCTTCCCATCATTCAGGGCGGTATGGGCGTAGGCATCTCCCTCTCGGGACTCGCATCGGCCGTAGCCAATCAAGGCGGTGTGGGAGTGATCTCCTCGGCCGGACTGGGCGTCATCTACCGGGAACACTCCAAAGACTACAATACGGCAAGCATCTGGGGCCTGCGCGAAGAGCTGCGCAAAGCCCGTGAAAAGACCAAAGGCATCATCGGCGTCAATGTCATGGTGGCCATGTCCAACTTCGCAGACATGGTCAGAACGGCCATCGCAGAGAAGGCCGACATCATCTTCTCGGGGGCCGGTATGCCCCTCAACCTGCCGTCGTTCCTGACCAAAGGCAGCAAGACGAAGTTGGCTCCGATCGTTTCGTCGGCCCGAGCTGCCAAACTCATCTGCGAGAAATGGCTCGCCAACTACAAATACGTTCCCGACGCGATCGTGGTCGAGGGACCCAAGGCCGGCGGACACCTGGGCTACAAGCCGGAACAGATCACCGACGAACACTTCTCGCTGGAGCGGCTGCTGCCCGAAATCGTTTCGGAAGTTCGTCGTTTCGGCACGGCGCACGACACGCACATCCCGGTCATCGCAGCAGGCGGCATCTACACGGGCGAAGACATTTATCGCATCATGGAGCTGGGCGCCGACGGTGTCCAGATGGGCACGCGCTTCGTCACCACGGAGGAGTGCGACGCCTCGACGGAGTTCAAGCGGAGTTACATCGAAGCCTCTCAACAGGACATAGAGATCATCCAAAGTCCGGTGGGTATGCCGGGCCGGGCCATCCACAACTCTTTCCTGGAGCGGGTGAAACAAGGGTTGAAACAGCCCAAGAGCTGTCCGTTCAACTGCATCAAGACCTGCGACGTAACCCACAGCCCCTACTGCATCATCATGGCTCTCTACAACGCCTTCAAAGGCAACCTGTCGGCAGGATACGCTTTCGCCGGCGTCAATGCCTGGCGAGCCGAAAAGATCGAGAGCGTGAAAGAGCTGATGACGAACCTTATCGACGAATTCGACCGTTTCAGCCTGAAAAAACAGTTGGCGAAACTGAAAAAATAACGTTCGATAAAAGTACAAAATCCGTATGACACCTTCCGGTATTGCATGCCGAAAGGTGCTCATTTTCCCCTATCTCAATTTTTAGAACCTGCTCGAATTTTATGTAGAGATTATTTGAAAGCTGTTTTCGAGTAGATTCTTTTGGGGAGGTTGCGTAAATAGCGAACTATTTTCAGCACCTGCTGAAAGAAGATGCAGAAAAGAGGTTCAAAAAAGCCGAAACATTTTCTCTCGGCCAATGTCTAACTCATTTATAAAATTCAAAACAGACTCTTAAACGGAAATCGTCCGCCCCGGCTTTTTATACGGCGCAGACACACGAATCGATCTGCTCCCAATCCAATCTAAAAAGACGTAACACAATGAAAATATGAATAATAGTCTTTTATTTCCGCAATGAACAGAATACATGCGGTATAAAAAACGAAGCCGTTTGTTTTATCCTCCCCTCATTTTCACTACCTTTGCGCCACCATTTTTCAACCTTAAAATTAACCTTAAAATAAAAATTCGGAGATGATCGAATTCAGACCCGCACTTCTCACATCCCTGAAGCACTACTCCCGGGAGAAATTCACCGCCGACCTCATGGCCGGCATCATCGTCGGCATCGTGGCCCTGCCGCTGGCGATCGCCTTCGGCATCGCATCGGGCGTTTCACCGGAAAAAGGCATCATCACGGCCATCATCGCCGGCTTCCTCACATCGGCGCTCGGCGGCAGTCGCGTACAGATCGGCGGCCCCACAGGTGCATTCATCGTGATCGTCTATGGCATCATCCAACAGTACGGCATCGAGGGACTGACCGTCGCCACGATCATGGCGGGCGTATTCCTGATCCTGCTGGGACTCTTCCGCCTGGGGACGATCATCAAATTCATTCCCTACCCGATCGTCGTCGGTTTCACCAGCGGTATCGCCGTGACGATCTTCACCACGCAGATCAAGGATCTGTTCGGCCTCACGACCCCCGAAATGCCGGGCGACTTCGCCGGGAAGTGGATGGTCTACTTCCAGAATTTCGGGACGATCGACCTCTGGGCAACGGCCGTAGGCGTTATCAGCGTCGCCATCATCGCCCTCACGCCCCGCTTCTCGAAAAAGATACCCGGTTCGCTGATCGCTATCGTCGTTATGACGCTGGCCGTCTATCTGCTGAAACGCTACGCCGGAATCGACTCCGTCGAAACCATCGGCGACCGATTCACGATCAACTCCCAACTGCCCGACGCGGTCATCCCCGCCCTCTCATGGGAAGGGATGAAAGGACTGCTGCCCGCAGCTATCACCATCGCCGTACTGGGCGCCATCGAATCGCTGCTGTCGGCAACGGTCGCCGACGGCGTGACGGGGGACAAGCACAACTCCAACCAGGAACTCGTGGCCCAAGGTATCGCCAACGTGGTGACGCCTCTGTTCGGCGGCATTCCCGCCACCGGAGCCATCGCCCGCACGATGACCAATATCAACAACGGCGGCCGCACGCCGGTCGCAGGCGTCATCCATGCCGTCGTACTGCTGCTGATCTTCCTGTTCCTGATGCCGCTGGCGCAATATATCCCAATGGCCTGCCTGGCAGGCGTGCTGGTAGTGGTATCGTACAACATGAGCGAATGGCGCACGTTCCGGGCTCTGATGAAGAATCCCCGCTCGGATGTCGCGGTGCTGTTGGTCACCTTCCTGCTGACGGTCATCATCGACCTGACGGTGGCCATCGAAGTCGGACTGGTACTCGCCTGCCTGCTCTTCATGCGGCGCGTGATGGAAACTACCGACATCTCGGTCATCCGCAACGAAATAGACCCCGGTAAGGAGTCGGACCTCGAGTCGCACGAAGAGCACCTCATCATCCCCCGAGGCGTCGAAGTATATGAAATCGACGGTCCCTACTTCTTCGGCATCGCCAACAAATTCGAGGAACAGATGGTGCAGCTCGGCGACCACGCACAGGTGCGGATCATCCGTATGCGAAAGGTCCCCTTCATCGACTCGACGGGCATCCATAACCTCACGAACCTCTGCCGCATATCGCAACAGGAAAATACCCGCATCATCCTTTCGGGCGTCAATCCCAAAGTACACGAAGTCCTGCACAAAGCGGGATTCTACTCCCTGCTGGGCGAGGAAAACATCTGCCCGAATATCAATGCGGCGCTCCGACGGGCCAAAGAAATAGTGCAAGACCCACAGGAAAAATAATCCTTCGAGAAACAGCCGACTCCGAGAACGAAATATCCCCGTACCCTTTTGCAGGGTACGGGGATATTTCGTTCTCGGCACCGCCCGCCCACAGGCAGGAATATCAGGGTAGTGCCGCAATCGTTTCAAAAGCCTCTCTCCAGACAGCATTTTTCCTGTACACCTCCACACTGCCGGCAGGTACATAAAGAATTTTAGCAGGAAAGCCGAAATTATCTTTCCCTAGCTCCGGCGGAATAACGGCCAGACAGGTAACGACAGCCATATCAAGATAACTTGGAAAAGCTCCTGTTTCAATCACCGTCACGCCATCGGGAATAGTTACATCCGTCAATTTATGACACTGCGAAAAAGCCCCGCCACAAATAGTTTGCAAACTCCCCGGCATGATAACACACGTTAGATTATGACATCGAGCAAAAGCGCTGCTCGGAATAGTCGTTACCCCCTCGGGAATACAGACGCTCTGAAGACTTTCATTCTCGTAGAATGCCCATTCACCGAACCTCACCATACGGTCAGGGAAGGTGATACGCTTCAAACTCTGACAATGCCAGAAAGCCCAATCTCCCATACTTGTCACACTTTCCGGAATAACAACTTCCGTCACAAAGCTGCATAACATAAATGCATAATCTCCGATGCGGGTCACACCTTCGCCAATCGTCAAGGAGGAAATCCTGTTCACATGCGGATACCAAGGCGGAGTTTCCGAAGTACCTCCATCTCTATAATCGGGCATAGGTCCTTCCCCGGTAATCGTCAGGACACCATCCTCCGTCAAAGTCCATGTAAGCTCCCCGGTCGTTCCCCCAAAAATCACCGCCGCCGAATCGCTGCCATCGCAAGAAGATAACCCTACAGGAAACAGCAGGCAAAAACACAAAGACCAAAATAAAAATCTTCTCATAAGCTGAAAATCATTAAATCCCCCTAAAAACAGTTCGTCCAATAAAACAATTCGACATAAATATATAAAAAATTATTCAAAGAGCGCCTATTCGGCAATATTTGCCATGGTGATTGATTATACGATTTAGTGTATCCCCCAGGATTTATCAGGATTTAGTTCGTCATCGCCTCATTTTCTTTACAGCGACAATCACGCCCCAAGCCCCATAATATCGCCCTACTAATCTCTTTATCAACGATGTACTTCGTCATAGCATACAATAACCACAAAATACATCCGTAGCAAACATGCTTGATCATCATCGGTGGTCGCTGCTCTATGCCCTGCTCCTCCTTATCCTTTATATGAAAATCGATTTTTACAAAGACTTTTAATCCAAAGCGTTATATGACAAAGGTAATGACGGGCCGACGGTCGCCGGCACAATTCGTATGTTTTTCAACTTCCCAAAACACCTTCCCTACCGGGACCGAAAGAGATTTCAGACCAGAACCGATCAACACGTCCACGACACACCAACGGGTTCTCTCTCCCGCACCACACAAACCTCAATCGCGAATACACACGATCCGCAATCTATCGCCTACATAAATTTAACGCTTTTAATACGGGTGTCCCGCCCGGCGATTTCACGTTCGACGAGGCCCGTCACCACATCTGCGGCATCGTGCCAGCGGTTAGCACGGAATTTCCAGCGGTAAGTGGTCAGATGGGCATACAATTCGGGCCAGCGCAGCGCCCAGTCGCAGGGAAAACGTACCGTATGAACCACCGTCGCTGCGTTCGAGAGGATGCGGGCTTCCTTGTTAGCGGACTGGTGAAACCACTCCACACGAACCTGCGGCGCTAAAGCCTGCACCGCGCGGGCAAATCCCCGGCCTCCGTTGTTACTCTCGATCAGTGCCGCACGCGTACCCGACTCGCGGAGCATCGTTCCCACCAGTCCTTCGGTCATCTCCATCGGTTCGCGCGAATAAACCGCATCGGTAACGTAGATCACCCCGTCCGGATCGACGACATAACAGAGCGAACAGAGGTAATCGTCGCCCGTATCGGCCGTATCGGTATAGTTCGCCCGGCGCACGATGTCGCGGGGCAGCTCCTCGTAAGTCAGGAAATTATCCCCGTAGAGCAGCCCTTCGCGCACCGAAGGACGCCCCTGATACATACACTCGAACCGCACGGGATCGAGCCGCCGCTTACCACGCAGCAATTCCGCGCCGTGAAGCTCCTCCCAGAGCGCTTCGCCCGGTTCACGGGGATCGACCGGCGACGGAGGACGCGTTTTGAGAGCTTCGAAGTTCAAATAGAGCCAGGTATCGGGCGGCAGCGTATCGAGCTGCGCCCAGTCGGTGAACTCGACGAAAGGCTCCCGGCGGCAGAGCGTGCCGATCAAATCCTCCTCGTGCCAGCGCGTGAAGACGATCAACTCGCCGGAGAAGTTGTGCATACGGGTCTTCACGACCGAGGTGTACCACTCCCAACAGTTCTCCCGCACGACGGGCGAATTGGCCTCCATCGCATCTTTGTACATATAGTAATCAATTTTGTCGCAGATTAACAAAAAAACGTTAAATTTGCGCTAAAGATTGATTGACAGCGTTATGGAAAAATCGAAAAGAGTAGTCGGTTACGCCCGTGTTTCGACGGAGGCACAAGACATTACCCGTCAAATTGAACTTATTACGGCCTATTGTAGCGACCGAAATTATCATCTAATCAAAATCATTCAAGAGAAAATTTCGGGAGCCAGAAAGGACAGGAAAAGTCTAAATGAACTTTTAGATGTGGACGATGCGGTCGCCGATATGATTATCGTGTCGGAACTCTCCCGTTTATCGCATGAAGATGATATTTTATCCGTTCTTTCAACGATAAACGAACTTTTGAAACAAGGTGTCGATATTCTGTTTTTGGATAAGCAAGACCGCATTTATAAGGCTGGAACTATTTTATCCCTTTACGACATCATTACGCTGTCAGTAGAAGCCAAAGCAAGTGCCGACGAACGCTACAAGATTGCAGGTCGGATGCAGACGGGTTTACGCTCCAAACTGGCCGAGTTTAGCAATATGTTTGCAGGCGGTACGGTTCCTTTCGGCTACAAAGTCATTCACAATCCCGATTACAAACTGAACCAAACGCCTAAAAACCTGCTTGTCGTCGATGCCAAAGAAGCCGAAGCGGTAAAATACCTTTTTCAGCAGCTAATCGACGGCAATACGATACGGCAGACTGTAAGGGTTTACAATAAATTATACCCTTACAAACTCTCTTATTCGGGCATCTGCCGCATTATCCGCAATCCCAAATACAAAGGGGAGATATACCGACGGGGAAAATTGTACGGCCAAATTCCCGAACTGCAAATCATCACGCCCGAAGATTTCGACAAGGCCAACAAACAGATGCGTGAAAACAGCCTGTTTCAAAGCAATGCTCCGAAATACTATAATCCGCTGAAAGGTTTGCTGTTTTGCCCGTGTGGATGCGGTCTTTACATGAAACCCAACCACAACAGCTATCTAATCTATCGTTGTTCAAGTGCTTATAACGACAAACAGAAATGCGAAAATTACGGCGTCAAATGCGCTTATATCCTATCGTCCGTTTGGACTTGTGTAAAGGAAACCTTGCACACCGAGGAATACAAGCGCTTCAATACCCAGCGGGCAAATGAATTGCAGGGGATAAACAAGCAGATTCGGGAAACAATCACCCGAAAAGTCAATAGCGTCGATGAACTGAAAACGCAATCGGCATCGTTGATTGCCAAAATCAAGAAACTGAATAATGATGACCTTATCAATGAATTGGAAACCGATTATAACGTGCTTTGCAAACAAATCAAGCAAACCGAGCAGGAAATTTCCGAACTGAACGGACAGATAGCCGAAAACGATGCCGAAATAAAACGGAATGTGGAGCAGAAAGATTTTAGCAAAATGGAGCAGTCGGCCTTATACAAGGAAAAATTGCAAAAAGCCGTCTATCATTCCCTCTCTGCCATGCGTGGCATTTTGGAAATAATCTTTAAGAACGGCATGACACGTTACGTGCTGATTAAAAAGCACCGAAACGGCGGAACCTACCTTTTGCCCGATACGTTCAAAGGCGACATGGAACGGAAACAAATTATCGTTCCGTCCTTACGAACCGACAAGGATAATCCCTATTCAGCCCAGCCAATGAATTTGCGCTACACGTTCGACGAATTTTTCAAGGCCATGCCCGTCGAAGAATACGAGATCCCGATAACGGAATGAAAAAAGAGGGCGATTGCTGTAATGGCAATCGTCCCCTTTTCGGTTCGGTTAAACGACCGAACAATTAAAGATGTTCCCGTAACAGATCAAGGATTATCTGTTCTTGTGTCTGCGTAGAGGTTTTGCGGGCATTTTGGATTTTATCCGCCTGCCATTGGGTAAGATTCTTTAATTTTTCTTCCATTTCAGAAGTGTAGGCGGATGCGTCATCGGCAGCATTATAACCGTCTTGGATGAATGTAATCAAATACTTTTTGGCGAGGAATTTAGCCGTGAATTTTTCACTTGCCGCTTCAAACCATTTGCGGCTCTTGGCACACCACCCGTCAGCCTCTTGCAGACATTGGGGCATTTCACGGGTTTTAAGACTTGCCACCAAATCTTTGGCTTTGAGTTTGTTGTTGCCACACGCCCAAAACGAGATTGTCGAAAGCGGGAAATTGCGTCGTTGCAATTCCATAGCAAAATCAAAGGCCGCATTTGTTTCCTTAATGGCCATTGCGGGGGCTGCCATGTAGTCGGAACCTTTCCACGTTTTCGTGCAAATGTTCATTTCGGCAATGAGCAATGCAATGGCAACCCCTTTATTCAGCGGCTCAATGACCACCAAATCTTCAAGCGGCAAGCCTAATTCAAGGTAGGCTTTCAGACGGTGCTGACCGTCCAAAACAGCGTAATAATCCTTTGCATGTTCATCGGCAATATCGTTGCCGTCCAAATCGGTCAGGTGACCGCCCGATGCTATGATGGCTTTACCGTTCACCGCCGTAATGGGACACAACATCCCATATTCGGCAAGAGAATCCTTTTTTGCCTTAATCGCTTTTTCATCGGTAGGACGATTGCCTTTGATAAAAGCAAATTGAGAAGATTTGAAAATTTCAAAAACATTTAAGTTTTTCATAATATTTCTTACTCCTTGTTAGGGAGAGGCTTAAATTATGCTGCATCCCTTGCCCAAGTGTTTGCAGGTCGTCGGGGTTATCCCTTTCGACACTGCAAAAGTACTATTTGCCAGCGACCCTTTGCAGGGAGTAAAAAACAGCCCATTTCCTACTCCCTAAAATCCATAGATAGCGGATTCAGTATGCGGCAGCTTGTTTGCATAGGTTTTCAGCACTCCTTTCAGCGATTCATCGCTATCCTTAAAGTTTACATTTCGTGTCAGCCGCATAAAATAGAACAGACGGGAAATAAGCAACATTTTATTATAAGATACCTCTTTATCGCATCTGTGTTCATTCGCCGCACCTCGATTCGGCAATTTCAAAGCATCGAACAGATGTTTGAACTTATCCGCTGCAAAGCACATATAATAGGATGAATTTGTGAATGTCGTTGTGTAGGTAGAATGATCTATTATGCGGTAAAACTCCTTGTCTTTCCACTCTTTGAGTTTTTGCCTTAATCCATACATAACTGCTGCTTTTACATTTGGGTCTGCTTCGCGGCTCTTTTTACCCTTTACTCGGAATGTAATCTCAAAATCTTTTGAATCTCCGATATAGTCTAATATTTTGGTTAATGATTTTGGCGGGAGTTTAACCCAAAAACATTTGGTAAACTTTTCAATCGACCAATCATAAACAAACAGCACAGCCCACCAAAATTTATTTACGTCCAATCCAAAGCCTTTAATTGTCGCTATAATATCCGTTTCCTGCAAAAACATTTCTTTTGTAAACGGGGCTTTTATCTTCTCCTGACAGACCCTATCCCAAAATCTGCGTGGGAAAGTGTCTATGACTTCATCACCCATATAATTCCAAGAATCGGTAATCGCATATACATATTCCAACTCTTTTTCTTCTTGTTCGTCGGCTTCATAAAAGACAAATCCTAAATCGTCGGTTCTAATACTCATAATCCAAATTATTTTATTTCCAAATTTAGCGAATTTCGCTGAAAAGCCCTCATTTCGGCTCCCGATAAAGAATTCCCCGATTCATTTGTTTGCTGAAAATAACCTCTGTACCTTTACAGAAGCCAGCAAGAGGGATAAGGGCGATGCCTAAATCTGTCCCCTGCTTCGTGCTCAAAAGTGGCACTTATACCACTACCTACCCAACCAACACCTAATTTAGGCTCTCGGCTCTGAAGAGCCTCAAACCCGATTTTCAGACTATGCTGTACTATGTAACGCAACACAAATGATTCGACAACCGAAAAGCCGCCAAAGCCGCGTTAGGCTCCGCCTGCTTTCGGAAATTATTAAAAACAAAAGAGATACTATTTACTAATTACGTCGCTAACGATGAATTATACAACGATTCCAAAATCAATTTGCCAGCTTCAGACGGGCAACGGCAAACCGACTGACATTTACGTTTGAGCAACGATTAAATGCAAATCGGACTACAAGACACAAACAAGCCATATAACGGAAGATAGGCTGTCCCAAATAACAGGAGTAAATATCCGTACCGTCAAACGGTCTGTCCAACGATTGGAGGAGTGCGGAGCAATGCAGGTTACAACCCGCATAATCGACGGATGCAAACGCCGTAATTCCTATTATATAGCCAATCCCCAAACGGATTTCTTTTTCGTGGATAACCGATTCTTTGCAAAGAACCATCCGCCGAAAATCGCGGGCTTTCTACTCATATTAAAGGCTATATGTCTTAATAATACGAATACTATCCTTTGAAATATCGGACAGATTGCCGATGCTGTCGGAATGAACCGCAACACGGTTTCCACTCTTATTAAAGAGAGTAACGGATTAGGACTGATTAAGGCCCTACCGAACGGCTACGAAATAACGGATGATTGCTTTGTAAATCCGCCGCAGAAAGATACGGCACACGCCGTCTATAATGAAATATGTCAATTCTGCCTAACAAAGGGAACAAATCCGCCGCAATGAAATGAACGGGCAATGAATCGGATTCTTACTAAATACAACATTCCGAATCTGTCGGCTGATAATTCGCTGTCGGTTACTTATGCCCTAAATGAACGGTGCAAGATGATTCCCGAATCCGTGTCGCTGGCTTATTTCGTTAAGGTGCTATGCACCCAAGACCCGATAAAGGCCAATAAGCTACATTTACAATCTTTTCTACTCACATAATATACTTTCGTTCAGACGCTCCGATTTTTATAGTCGGGGCGTTTTGCTTTGATAGGCCGACCATGAAGATACTATCACTTTTTCACCCCTCCCCCTTTTCAGATGGAAAATCGAATTTTTATCCATTACATATAATAGGATTCCACATAAAACAGACCGCCCCCTATTCATGCCCGAAACCATCTAACGGCATAGAATTATCGGAATTATATAGAATCGGAAAGTTATTCTTACATGGAGATATGCCGCCCTGTTTAGTTGGTTATGAATGGAGTTATCTTTTTACAAGTAATGGGGAATAACTCTAAACTTTACAGACCATGAAAACATTAAATGAAAGGGCGACAGAAATTCTGCAAGCCTTGTTAGCCGTGCGGGCTTACAAAATCGACCACGGAAACGGAGTTTACACACGCTTACGTGCCGCAATGATTGGGCGCAATGGAAAGTACAACCTTATTTCGCTGGTAGAATACTACGAAGCTAAAGGTAAACTTGCGCAGAATACAGAAATGAATTTTGCATTTGACACAAGTACAAAGCAATTTATCCCGTACTATTACTGCAACAAAACTCTCCGCATTGAATCGCATAGTGCGTACCCGACAGAAAACGGAATGGAGAATTGCGCCGAGGAACGACAGGCTGACCACACAAATTTTGCAAACCGATGGCTAATACGCATGAACTCGCAACAACCGATTATATGAATGCGCAACGAGTAGTACAGAATTGTGTTTTGAAGAATCAAAGCACGGTTATCGAGGAAATGATACGGGCAAACCTTATTTCCGAAGAATATCTTTATCCGTTCGTGGATGATGTCATGGAATGGTGGCTGATTGATTCTTGGCTGGCTGAACGACTGAAAGCGCAAGGCGAGGTTATCATCGAGGAATACGGTTGCTACTGGTGGGGCAGACAATCCAGCGGGCAGGCGATTTACATGGATTATGTAATTCAGAGAATTTGCGGGGGAATCGACTGATTCCCTTGCAAATCTGAATCCGATTATTTACTTTTGCAGAAACAACAAAATAAAGGCAAGAAAACCATGTAGCACGAATAGATTATTACGCTTCAAAACGGGTCCCCCATCCTGTCCCGACTATATCATAAATCAAAACATTCAAAAAATGGGGACAGTCAAGAATGTAGAGTTGTCGATGCAATCCGTTCGGCGGCTATTGGAGCGTAATCATCTTGCCTACACGATTGAAAAGGATTCGATTCTTTTCAACCGACGATTCAACCGCAGGACAGGACAAAAATCCTATTATTACATCGGCTTTACAGAGGGCGAGAAGAAAATCGGTCGTCAAAGCATCGTGTTCGGATGTGTAGACTACAATGTTTACGACGAAGATTTTGCAACGGGTACATGCTTTCGCCAGACGATGTGTACCGACATGGCGTTTTTCGCATTCCATTTTCACGACCTCTTTCCCGATTTCTATCCGACCGACGAATACAACGATTGGAGCGAATGACACGAACGACAGACTTTGCAGACGGACTGACAACCGACTGCAAGGTCTGTTTTTATGTAATGACTAAATATTATAAGGCTATGCCAGCACCATAGAATCAAAAATAAGGGCAACAACCCCGAAAAGGAGTTAGGGCTATGCGTTTTTCCGAAAATGTTTCCTAAATTTGTGGAACATACGAACTACGGAAGCGTAAGTTTATTCTCGGATAGTGAACGTAGGAAATTCATTGAACATGAGAATAGGCAGACCTTATCTCCCGTCATATCCTTTACGGATACGGCGCGGGGTTGTTGCTTATTTGAATGTTCGGGCAATCCTACGGCCTACTATCCTCAAATGAGCTTTCAGCCCTGCGCTTTCTTATTATTGAATCCACTATTGAGGGGCGGATAGTAAGATTTAAAATACTTGTTCAACTTAAATAAATCTTACTATGAAAAAACTATTGGCTTTTGCCGCATTATTTGCGGTGGTTGCGCTCACATCGTGTAAATACGATGATGATGACCTTTGGAACAGCGTTCACGGATTGGAAAACCGTGTCGCAAAATTAGAGGAACTCTGCAAGCAGATGAACACAAATATTTCATCGTTGCAGACTATCGTAACAGCATTACAAAACAACGTCTATGTTACGGGGACTACACCTCTTATGAAAGACGGCAAAGAAATCGGCTATACAATTACTTTCAGCAAAGGTAACCCTATTACCATCTACCACGGTAAAGACGGACAAGACGGTGAAGATGGGATAACACCCACTATCAGCGTAAAGAAAGATACTGATGGTGTCTATTATTGGACGTTGAACGGTGAATTTATCATGGTCGATGGTGGAAAAATCCAAGCCGAGGGTAAAGACGGCACAAATGGAACCAACGGCACGACCCCGCAATTCAAAATCGAAAACGATTATTGGTTTGTTTCCTATGATAACGGAGCAAATTGGACGCAGTTAGGTAAGGCCACAGGTGAAGACGGCATTGGTGGCGATTCCATGTTTTCGGGTGTGGATTATGAAACCAGCACCGACTATGTAATTTTCACTTTATCGAACGGTACGCAAATCAAACTACCCACATGGTCAGCTTTTGAAGCCTTACAGCGTCTTTGCAACGAAACGAATACCAATCTTTCGGCATTACAGACAATTGTAACAGCACTCCAAAACAACGATTATATTACGAGTGTAGACCCGCTGACCGAGAACGGCAAGGTAGTAGGCTATACGATTAAGTTTGCCAAGAGCAACCCGATTGTGATTTACAACGGCAAGGACGGTGCGGATGGTGTCGATGGCAACACACCCGTTATCGGAGTGAAGAAAGACACGGACGACATCTATTATTGGACGCTGGACGGTGAGTTTATCGTTGTAGATGGTCAGAAGATAAAAGCACAAGGGACAGACGGTAATAATGGCACGGATGGTTCAGATGGTGTTACGCCTAAACTCGAAATTCGAGAGGGATATTGGTGGATTTCCTATGACAACGGAACGAATTGGACGCAATTAGGCAAAGCTACGGGAGAGGACGGCAAGGATGCAGATAGCATCAAAATCACGCAGGATGAGAACAATGTTTACTTTGAATTGGCAGATGGTACGGTAATCACGATTTCCAAAACGGGACAATCGGTAGACCCGAATATTATTCAGTTCGCAGATGAAAATGTAAAGAAACTATGTGTGGGAATGTGGGACACTAATGGAGATCTTGAATTATCCTATGACGAAGCCGCAACGGTTACATCACTTGGCACAACATTCACAGGAAACTCGGAAATTCAGATTTTTAATGAATTGAAACACTTTACAGGTTTGACAGTTCTTGATGATGCATTCAGCGGTTGTTCCAATCTATGGAAAGTGACGATTCCTGTAAATGTAGAGTCGATGACCTTTAATAATTTCAAGGGTTGTGTTTCATTGAAAACAATAACTTTTGAGAAAGGTTCAAAATTAAAAGCTTTCACAGGGGGACATGATAATAATTATAAGATTTTGGGTGCCTTTTTAGACTGCAAATCCTTAACTACTATTGAGATTCCTGCAAGCGTAGAAAGCCTTGGAACAGCTTTCAAGGGTTCATCATTGAGAACAATTACGTTTGAGAAAGGTTCAAAATTGAAATCTATCACAGGAGGTTATCAGAACAAAGATAATTATTCGGGTGCCCTTTCAGACTGCAAAGCCTTAACCTTCATCGAGATTCCCGCAAGTGTGGAAACGATTGAAATTGCCGCATTCAAAGGTTGTTCATCATTAGAAATGATTACGTTTGAGAAAGGTTCAAAATTGGAATCTATCTCAGGAGTTCGTGATTTGGGAGCCTTTGATGGGGCAATAAATCTTACGACCGTTGATATGTCTGAATGTACACAAGTCAAAAGAATAGATGAATACACTTTTTATGGCAATTCCAACCTTCGATTATTCAAAATAGGTACAGAAATACCGCCGACATGTAAAGATTATACTTTTTACAACATTAATCCTTATTCGGTGCTGAAAGTGCCGTCAGGATGCACTGATGCATATAAAAAAGCAACAGGATGGAAAAAATTTGCAAGCATTACGGGATTAGATGAATAAAAATAAGAACTTATGAGTAACTATCAAAATCGCATTGATTTTATTTCCCGCACGCGACAAATTCTTGTTCAATACGAACACAACTGCAACTCTGAAAAGACCCTCTTTATGAATTGTTGTGTGGGCCTCTTAATTATGCCGCAACAATGCGCAGACCATGACAAAAATATATCCGTAGATGGATTAGTTGATTATGAAAACTGGGGAATTGATACAACCAAAATCACAGCGAATGAACACAGAAAAGGAGTTGATAAGAATTCAATAGAAAATATAGCCTATCATATCCGTAACTCAATATGCCACTATCGGTTCGATATAATGAATTGCAATGTAGAAAACATTGAGAATATCCATATTATGGATAAAAGCGGAGATGATGTAAATGCACCTATTACATTTGATCTGGAATTAAGTTTCGATGATTTCCGAAAATTCGTGCTGAAATACGCAGATAAGTTAGAAGAAAAATTAACGAATAGTTGAATTTTCATCTGACCTTCCGAGTGACAGACTTTGTGAAAAGGTTAGTCTATAAGACCCTTTTGCAGAGTTTGTCACTTTCTTGTTTTGTTTATTCCGCAAGCCTGCCATAAAGCTCCGCATAAAAACGCATCTTTTCCGCAAGTGCAGGGGTGCAGTCTCCCTGCTGCATGCGCCACTGCCAATTGCAGCCGAGCGTACTCGGTGTGTTCATGCGGCTTTCTGCGCCAAGGCCAAGATAATCCTGCATTTGTGCCACAAAAAGCAGGGCAACGGAGCTCATGCCGCCACGGATCATCCCCCAGTGGAAGCCTTCCCGCTCGTTCAGGCCAAGATATGCCGTAGCGCGCGCGACGTCTTCCGGCGCAGCGTCTTCCCGCCAGCCGAGCAGCGGCGCATTGTCGTGCGTCCCCGTGTAGCAGATGCAGTTCTCGCCGTATTTATGCGGCAGATAATTGCTCGGCTCGCGCGGGTCGAACGCAAACTCCAGCACCTTCATCCCCGGCCAGCCGGAGTCCTCCACCAGCTGCAAGACCTCCGGCGTTAAGAACCCCAGGTCTTCGGCAATGAACGCAATATCGGGGTACGCCTTTTGGATCGCGCCGACGAGCTTCATGCCCGGACCCTTGACCCAGTGTCCCTTACGCGCGGTCTTGTTGACGGCGGGAATGCTCCAATAGCTCTCGATGCCGCGGAAATGGTCGATGCGCACCACATCGTAGATAGAGGTGGCATGCTTCATGCGCCGCTTCC